>Ga0099822_1006340_pt1 | contig 15421 bp, 9 predicted proteins | sample CowpeawhiteBW_FD_76839 | JGI IMG/M metagenome (GOLD analysis project Ga0099822, IMG submission 76839) | Root nodule microbial communities of legume samples collected from California USA - Cow pea white BW | ecosystem: Host-associated > Plants > Roots > Nodule | place: USA: California | collected...
AAATTAAAAGTAATTAAGTATAAAATTTTTACAAAAATTAAGTATTTGATATTTATATTAAAATTTAGTGGTAAAAGTCATTTTATTAAGTCATTTTTAATAAAAAAAAATTAGTATAACATTTAGACAAATAGAAATTTTGGTTTAAAATTAGTAAGAGATAATATTATTCTATTTTGGAAAAAAATAATAATTAAAAAAACATGAGTACTTAATAAAAAAGTAATTAATAAAGTAATATGTTAAAAAGTCATTTTTAATAAAAAATATTAATAAAACATTTATACAAATAATAAATTTGATCTGAATTTAGGAGAAACAATATAAATATTAGTACTTAATTTTGTAAAAATATTTATACTTAATTAGTTTTAATCTTATAAAAAATGGATTACAAAAATATTTTACTTATTAAAAAATTGGGACAAAATTGAATCAAATACACATAAGTGGTACTAAATTGAAACAAAAAGACATATATAGGAACTAAATCGAAATCAACACAATGACATCTGGTAGTGACACTGATACGTGGCATTGCAATGCCACGTGGCACTGGCAATACCACGTGTCACACACAGGGACTTGACACGTAGTATTTTTTTATTATTTTTTTCAAAAAGTTAAAAAAGAATTAAAAAATTAAAAAAACCACATACTGACACTTGGCACGTTGACTAAAGGCGTTAGTCAATTCCGTCTGAAAGATACCTAATTGAAACACTTTTTCAAAAGTTGAGATGCAATTGACACTTTTTTAAAAGCGGGTACCAGATTGACACACCTATACCAAAGTAAGTGGTATTATCAAAGTAATTAAACCAACTTTTAACTAGTACTTAAAACACTTTGTTCATGTTAATAGAGCAACAACAAATAATGATTAGAACAATTTCTTTAAATAACCCACTCATCCAAAGAGGAAATATTATAGAAGGATTTTATCAAACTTTCTCTCATTTGTAAATGTATTTTTATAATATTTTTCAAACAATTAAGAAAACCAACATAACATATTATCGAGTGCCGATATAATATCATTAAAGCAATCAAAAAGTTTTATACAAGTTTTTAAAATGAAAAAAATATCAAATAACATTTAAAAAAACAGTATAATTTATTCAAAATTCTGTCATATTTAATAATTATTTATATAAAAGAAGTCATTCATAACACTGAACTGTCATTGATTTTTTGTCATACAAGTGACGTTTAAGAAATTGTTCTCAATTTAAAATTAAAAGGTGAGTAATAGTAAAAAGTTTCTTTATAAAATGAACCCAAAAAAAAAGAAAGTCAAAACTATAATAGCAGTATTTCAGAATTTCAGCATATGCCTTTAAGTCTCCAGAATAACCGGAATATATTCCTCAATTTATTCCGATACGACTTCTATTATGAGTCAAAATTATGTGCCTAAACCAAATGCATTTCTTTGATTAAAATATTAAGAATCATAATATATTAAAAAATGTTCAAGCATATGCTAACAAATCACGAATTTTGTAATAATCTAATATATCTTCAAAAGCATCATATTCACTTTAAAATATAAGATCACAAGGTTTATACGTAGTAGATTCCGAATTTGCGTATTGCCAAAAATGATATGCGCATGCACTAACTACCTAAATTGTCCGTATCCTTATATGGAATTATACTCGTTAATAAAAAAAAATTAACAAAAAAATTTTAGAATTTTAATTATGCATGAAACTCAATAAAATCTGTCAAGTAATATATATATTAGTAAATTAGAATTTTTATTATAAATAAAAATGTCTGTATGTAAAATCCTCAATAATTTATATATTATTTATGAATATTTTTTCTGATAATTTTCGTTAGGAAAATAAACATCATAGTTTGTCTTTTTGAAATTTATCGTATCGTAGTAAAATTTGTCTGTAATTTTGTGTTTTAAGATTCATTGATTGACAGTGGAATTTATTTTTTAACATCTATCAGTAATTAAATTTTTTGAAAATTATTGATAAATCTGTCAGTAATTAATTTTTTAAAAATTATTATTAATTGACTTTTCTAAAATCTGTTTGCAAAATAGACACCAATTACCACTGAATCTAATAAAATGTTTGTTATAAATTAATTAAAGATGAGTGGAAAGAAAAAAGAAGAGGAGAAGAAAGAAGAGAAGAAGAAGGAGAGGAGGGAGAGGAGGATGAAGAAGAGGAGGTGGAGGAGGAAAATGATGATAAGCAGAATAGCAAAGAAGAGCTTTAGAGGAGTAGGGGTGAAAATTTTTAAATCATACATAGTAAAAAATTTAGAATTTTTTTTAATTATAGGTTAAAATATTATTTGGGTCCCAATTTGTGTAAAGATTTTTCAAATAAGTTCTAATTTTGGTTTTGTGTTCAAATATGTCCTAATTTTCGTCAATTTTGTTCAATTGGGTCCTTTTTTGCTAACACCATTTAAATCATTAACGACCATGAATAGTGACGGCCACGTGTCACTTCGTGGTTTTTTTTGAATTTTTTTTTATTTTTTTTAAATGTACACGTGTCAACCCAGTAGCGTATCACGTGTCACTTCGTGATTTTTTTGAAAATTTTTTTGATTTTTTTTTGATTTTTTTTGATTTTTTTTAAAAAACATTTAAATGTCCATGTGTCAACCCAGTAGCATGCCATGTGTCAAAATCAATGTTCTATATTCAATTTGGTCCCTATATTTGTTATTTTTGTTCAATTTAGTCCCAATTTTTGTTAACATTAACCAATTTGGTCCTTATCGAATATGTGATCAAATTTAATTTTTATATCAAAGTTATAATGATGTGAATTTTAATATATTATATAAAAATATTTTAATAAAAAATTAAATTTGGTTTCAATTTGGAGATGGATCAAATTGGTTAATTTTAACAAAAATTGGGACTCAATTGAACAAAAATAACAAATATAGGGACCAAATTGAATATAGAAAATTGACTTTGACACGTGGCACGCCACTGGGTTGACACGTGGACATTTAAAAAAATATAAAAAAAATTCAAAAAAAAAATTCAAAAAAATCACAAAATGACACGTGACAATCACTGTTCATGGCCATTAATGATTTAAACGGTGTTAGCAAAAAAAGACCCAATTGAACAAAATTGACGAAAATTGGGACCTATTTGAACACAAAACCAAAATTAGGACTTATTTGAAAATATTTGACGAAAATTGAGACCAATAAGTTATTTTAACCTAAATTATATGTAGTATATTAAGAATTGATGAGAATTAAATTAAATATTTTTTTATTTCTTTTATAACGTACAATATTTAATGTTAATAAATGATAAATTACAAAATTAAATATAATAAAGAATAAAAACATTATTAAAATATTTTTTATTGTTCCTTCCACTGTCTTTTGAGTTTCTAAAAAAATATTCTTATGTTTACTTTCATGTGTTTTTTTTTTGTTTTTGAAGAGAACAAAACTTCTAATCTTTGCTATCATAGTAAAATTTCTTTTGGAAATTGAACATGTCATAGTAAAATTTATCTGCAATTTTATTTTTTAAAGTTTATTGACAAATTTGTTGATAATGGAGTTTATTTTTAAAATTTATTGGTAATTAAATTTTTTAAAAATTATCGTTAAATTCGTTAGTAATTCAATTTTTTTAAAATTTATTAGTCATTGAATTTTTTAAAATCTATTTGCAAAATAGACATCACCAAATCTAATAAAATATTTGTTATAAATTAATTAAAGATGAGTGGAAGAAAAAAAAAAGAGCAAAAGAAAGAAGAGAAGAAGAAGGAGGAGGGAGAGGATGATGAGGAAGAGGAGTTAGAAGAGGAGAAAAGCAAAGAGGAGTTTTAGAGGATTAGGAGTAAAAGTTTTTAAATTATGTTTAGCAAAAAATTTAGAAAACTTTTAAATTATGTGTAGTATATTAAGAATTGATTAGAATTAAATTAAATATTTTTTATTTCTTTTATAAAGTACAATATTTAATGTTAATAAATAATAAATTATTAAATTAAATATAATAAAGAAAAAAAATATTATTAAAATATTTTTATTGTTCCTCTCATTGTCTTTGGAGTTTCTCATAAATTATCTTTGTCTCCTGGTCTCACCTATTTTTTTTTTTTTTTTTTTTTTTATATATCATGATCTTTTTTTTTTTTTTTTTTTTTTTTTTTTTTTTTTCCATTTTTTAAAACTAAAATTATTTTTTTTTTTTTTTTTTTTTTTTCTTTTTCTCCTGTTCTTTCTTTTTTTTTTTTTTTTTTGTTTTTCAACATAACAAGACACATCATTTTTGTTATCTTTTCTTATATGTTATCTTCCATTTTTGAAAACAAAAGTAATTATATCTCGTCTCATTTGATAGTAAAGATATTAATTTAATTATTGAATATAGAAGAATAAATATTGTACTGTGTATTTTCTCATAACCAATTTTTAATTGTGACTTGATTATCATATATTTTTATTCTAGTATTTACGTCTCTCAATTTTTTATTAAATTATGATAAATTAATATTTAGTCTTAATTTTTTTTTCTAAATACATAAATTAGTGAATAATAAAAGAAAAGATTCATTTTTTAAAAGTGATAGAATGAAAGTTAATTGTGAAGATGAAAACAGGACAAATTCAACTTTTTCACATAATTTCAAATATGATACTAATAATCCAATTGTTCAATTGGATGAACCCTCTCTTTAAGGTTTAAAGAATTACAGGTGAAGAGTTTCATAGTAATTGTTTGGAACATGATCTAGAAAAACATCTTCAAATATAAGAATATCTAATGAGTCAAAGAGATGGAATCCATATATAAAATCCATATATAAAAATTAGTAGGTAAATCTCATGTAGTAATTCAGTTAGTCCCACTACAAGAAGAACAACTAACTAATAGAAATAGATATTAAAAGGGTTCAAACCTCATTTAGAAAAGATTGAAATCTTCAGTCCTATTCAACTTAGAAAATTCGACATATATTCTCTCAATATGTCACTTTTTCTTGTGACTATGCATTTAGGTAACAAAGATCTGCATTTAGATCTCTTTCATGGGGTCTCTTTTTCCCACTCTCTTAAAAATATGACCACCATCATAGGGTTAAAACCAACTATTTGATACCTTTAAATTGGACAACCATTTAAAAGATGAGATTGATTGGTCTCAAAAAGCTTATGGACAACTTTTTTAATCAAACGATTATGTACGATGAAAATTCTTGCATTGTTAGAATCATAATAGGTTGCCTTTTTGGTTTATTTCCAAATGTCTTGCTCAATGTTGACCTAGATATCATCAAATTACCTCATCTTAATGTCTCTTTTTCAGAAGAGAGAATATAAATAAAGCTATTGGAGGGATAGAATACTTTAAATGTTTTAGCTGGTGAGACCTCGTACCTTTTGACCAGAATAATATGAATTTTAATTATCTCTACACAGAATTTTGATAATAATTTAACAATTTCTTCATCGAATATTAGTTATTTAATTATAATTTTCTTATATTTTTAAGAAACTTAGGTTAAGTATGATAAAAGAAACACTTGCTTGAAAAATTATAATATTTATAATATGTTTTTGCGTGTTTATGAATATAATCAAAGTTGTTAGTATTATTAGAGCCATATATAATGTGTAAAAAAATAATATTTTAAGTCGTCATATTAGAAAGATAAACATAAGAATTAAAAATTAGAAAAAATATGTACTTAGAAACTTAATTCATAATAAAGTCTCATATTGAATCCTATAAAGTTGTAAACAAAGATGTAAAATTGTCTTTGTTTTAGTTAATCTTACCGCACATCTCAAGTCTTATTAAATAAGTCTTTGTTATATAATTTAAGCATTTATTTTTAAATTAAAAATTAGTTTAGGCGTAAATTAAAAATGATCTATTTAATAAAAGTTAATAAGAATTGCTTTCGCAAATGATCTTATAAGATTTTTTTTTTCTAAAATAGCACGGTTTTCCTTTTTATTTTCTTATCTACTGCGCCTAATATTTACGGGAGTAGCACACTTTTGAAATTGGTTTAGAATTTGGTTTATGAAAAATCATATCCTAACTTTCATTTTTGTTGAAAATAACTTGGAAATCAGTAAGAATTCGGTTATCGAGAAATCGAATTCTGAACTGAATTTTTTTAATTTTAATTTTCGTTTTCATTAAATTTTTTTATTAAATAATTATATTTTTAATTATATTTTAAAATAAATTAACTTTTTTATTATTTGACATGTAATATATACATAATTAAAAATTATATTTTAAAAATCAAGGAATAAGTGATTGATCGAAGATTATTTGTAGAAGTAGAAAAATACTTAATTGTACAATAATTCAAACTAAAAATAATTACTTAAAAAACAGTTAATTATTTAAAACTTCACACATCAAATTTGAATAACAAATCATCACTGCCAAATTTATAAACTTTCAACAACAACAAAATAATAATAAAATCAATTTATTTTACAATATAATTTTACAATCAAAATTTTTTTCCTTTAACAACTTTTCAATCGATTATTTATTCCTCTATTTTGAACATATATTTTTTAATAATCTATACATTACAATAATACTAAACTTAATTTATTTCAAAATATAATTATAAATTTTTCAATATTTAATTGTTTCAAAGAATTACATGAATTATCATCAACAATTACTAAATTAATTTATTATAATTCTTACCATTAATTTTTTTTCCTTTCCCTATAAAAGGAATAAAACTAAACAAATAAACAAAAATTTTAGCTTTCTCTTCAATTTAAAAAAAAAACGAAAATTAAAGAAAAAATATTCAGCTCAAAATTCGATTAATCGAAGTCTAACTGATTTTGGAACAATTTAAGAAAAAAACAAGGTCAGAATTTCGATTTTCGAGAACAAAATTCTGATCCATTAATAAAATATACAGTGTGCTATTTGGGTGATTATTTTTTGTATTTGTACTACTACAGAAAAAAATCGATCTTATAATCACATTTTTAACAATTTATATGTTAGAAAATGGATTAAAGTGATAATATAAAAAAAAAGGAGGTGAGTATCTTCATACATATATATTTTGCCAAATTACAATGATATTTTGACTGCTAAATTTTGACAACTTTCTTTTATAACATGAGATGTCATCTTTTAAATGGTTTTGGAATATTGAGAATGAGAGAAAGGAAAAGTGAAAACCCACTTAAAATATGATATCTAATATTGTAAGAGAAAGTTGTCAAAATTTAGTAGTCAAAAAATCATTTTTTCTTTGTCAATGATGTTCATAAATATAACATGGATAAGAAAACAACACTTCCCACCCTTTACCATGTAACATGACGAATTTGGTGGCTTTTTCTGAGATGACTTCATGACATCTTTGCATATCGAAGGCAAAATGCTTTTATCCTGCTGAAGCCATCTACAATATCGGAAGGATCCACAGCAAAACTAATTCGAACCCAATTCTTCAGTCCAACCATAACACCTAGTATCAATGATCATCATCAATAGAGACAAATTTACTACGAAAGTAATGAAACTAAGATTGCAGAAGAAGAAAAACATATTACCAGGAAGAAGAATGACAGATTCCTCTTCGGCTAGCTTGGCACAGAAATCCATGTCATCAATAATGTCCTTAATTTGCGAAAAGTTAATTTTCACCTGCCCCATTCAATTTACTATTAATTGATCATATGTGATCCAGTGTTAATGCAATAACATGATGACAACCTTAAAGCTCTTTGCCACTTACCAACACACTCATGGCTCCTTCTGGTTTGTTTGGGCATGTTAAGCAAGGAATCTCCTTGCATAAATCATAGAACTTATTTGCTGTCTCCCTCAATATACTAAGATTTTTTACGAAGAAATCATCTTTGGTTTTGCCAATGATGTCAGGTATTGCTGCCTGTAAACTTATTAGCTGTAATTTTTCTTTCGTGGGTAAACAAAATGGAATTTTGAATTTAATCTATGCTCAGAAGAAAACAAAAATGTTATTTTGCTTATGGTGGTTTTCATTGGTTATTACCTGCAAGATGGTTGGAAGGTCAGTTGAGATTTCCAAATTGTCGATCATATTTTTCACCAGCTGATAAAGAAAGAAAACAATTGCAAAATTCATACAATATAATCAGTCAAATATATGATGATGATGATAAGGAGAAAAATTTATTCCATTTGGTGTTGAAAATGATAATTAAGGAGAAATCTAACCCCAGTTTTGTGAAAAATTCCATGAGGGTCACATGTGGCTATCCAACCAATTCTCCAACCGGGAACCAACCATCTTTTTGATAAAGATCCAATTGTAATGACAGGGACTATTGATGAAAACACTCCCATGGGGACAAATGGATTGCTTCCGTAGGTTATATGAGCATAAACTTCATCAGAAACAACAAAGATTCCAAGTTTCCTAGCAACCTCAGCAACCTGCAAGACCACTGAGAAATCATCACATTTCATTTCCAACACTGAAACAAACATGCACTAAAGACTATATATGTGTACCCTTTTTAAGTGTTGGTATGTGAACACATTTCCACAAGGATTGCTAGGATTGATGAGGACCATAGCCACTGTTTTGTGATCCGCTACAGCTTCGAGGGAGTCGAGGTCCACCTCCCAACCTCTCTCGGGCAAAAGATCAAAGTGACGAACTTCAAGGTTGCAGCAAGAAGCACGAGAATCATATTGCGGGTAGCCTGGTCTTGGAAGGAGAATGTTGGCACCAGGGCGTGCAAGAACTGGTAAGATTATGTCTACAGCTTGTGTTCCACCAACAGTGATAAAAACATTCTCAGGTGATAACTGGTATGGAAGATCAGCAGAGAGATAATTTGCAATGGCCCTGTTATTAGAAATGCTTAGTATTACATGAGAGAGTAGTTTGAATTAGTATAGATAAGAGTTGAAAGTGAAGAAACCTCTTTGCATCGGGTAAGCCAACGGTGGGAGAGTAAGAGTTGTAGTTATAAGAGTGAACAGCAGTTGCAACAGCTTGAGAAGCATCGAGGCTTGTCCGATAGAGTGGGTTGTCTGTAGGATCTACACGACAGAGACGAATTAGAGGTTTCTTGTCTCCACTGTTTTTCACTTTTTCCATCAACATGTTATAGGCTCCTCTCACGGACACGGATGAACCCTTCTGCTTCTGCTTCCCATCAAAATTCCATTTCTTCTCACTTCCATTCTCCATTTCTTCGGGGTGAAGCTCCGACACGGCGCTTCCCTGCTTCCGATGCGTTGCGGACGCGGACACTCGTCGGAAGCGTGTATGACGCGGTGTCGGACACTCTTCTCTGAGCCAGACACGGCCCAGTTATTGGACACGGTAACAAGACGCGGCCGTTTCTCTATCCCTTTTCGAGAGTGACGCAGCGACGCTTGAAGGTTTGCCAAGAGAAATAGGATTGCAGAGGAAAGTAGAAGTAAAGAGAAAGAGTTTTTATAAAAACAATTTCAAAAATTATATTGGATACGCAAGTACTGAAAAATAAACTAAACATTTATTTAAGAAACACAAATAAATTTCAAGTTATGTTTTACAATAACGATATTAAAATTAAAAATATAACATAACACTAAATAATCAATAATTTAATATTTTTTAAACGTATATAATATATTATATTATAATTAATTTTAATTTGTGACATTTTTTATTTTTTATGTTTAAATAATTTAATTTCTATTACATTAATTTATGTGATTATATAATTAATATATTTTTCTATATATATTTCTATTACGAAAGTTTTTTTTGTTAGATTTTGTTTTTTATTTATAATTGTTCATGTTGATTTTTATTAAATTATAAAGTATACTTGATATACTGTTTTTTATATAAATATTAATCTTTAGTTATTTAGATTATGATTCGTAATTGTTATATATAAATTTTTATTATAGAAGTTTTTTTGTTAAACTTTGTTTCTGGTCTTTATGTTTGTGTCGTGTAGGTATCTATGTTTGGTGTCTGGTCTTTATAGTGCCCGAGTGTGGTCAACGAAGGGAACTTAACATAAGCAAAGAAAAGATGCTGCTGATTAAGAAAGACGTAGTGGTTTGCATGTGTATCTTGTTTTTATATGCTTTTATATCAGTATGGAGTGGGTGGGGGAAGGGAAGTCATAACATAACTCCCATTTTTTGGAATAATCTAATTAACAATATTCTCGAGAATCATTAAACCTCAAATCCGACAATAACATTCTTGAATTTCTACACGGGAGGTATCGGAGCTGACGAAGTTAATATTTGATGGATTTATATTTTTTTTTAATGTATGAGTTATAGTTATTAAGATATTTATATATAATAAAATATTGATATATAAGATATTAGATATTATTTTTAATTCAAAGACAGTAAAATTGTGGGTTTTTTTATTTTATATAATGTTTGATTTTGTATTTTTTTATTTAACGTTAAACTTTAATTAACATTTAGATTATTTTTAACAATTATAAATTAGAGCTAAATTTTATTAAAAATTTCATTGATTATTTTTTATTTTGATTTAATATCTTCTTGTCTCATGTTGTTTGATATCTTTTCATTTTTTATTTTTTTTATCAACTTGCTTATTATTTTTATCCATCTCCTTTGAATCTAGTTGGTTTGCTTATCCTTAAAAGCGAATTCATTGAAATGCTATAAAAAATTAAAAGAAAAAAAGAAGACAAGTTGATAAATGAGTTAAGATAAAAATTCAGTCAATTAATGACAAAATAAAAATACGAATATTTAAATGAAAATAAAAAATAATATGTCTAATACACAATATAATAAATTAAAAAAAAAAACTCAATTAAATATGTAAATTTATGATGTAATTAAAAATTAAGTAATGACTATTTCAAGTTGAATCTTTTAGAAAATAAATAAAATGTAAAAGATAAATTAAAATAAAGAAGATAAACACAGTCTATATTTTATATATAAAATACTTCTCTCCTAATTTTTTAGAAAATTAAGTTTCTTTTTTTTTGTATTTTTTTATTTTAAAAAAATAAAATAATTTTATAACAAAAGATAATAATTAATTTTATGATTTTTTAGTTTTATTAATAAAACTAATAAGACAAGTATAAAAATAACATTATATAAATTATTATATGAATATCTAATGTGGATAGTTTATACAAAGGAAAATAGATCACATGATCAAGAATCAATGGTTGGTAGATGATATATTATAACAACAACTTGGAGTATACGGCTCTCAGAGACTTCTTAAATTATGGTAAGTTATTGGCTTAAATAATATTTTAAAGATTTATCATTATCATGTGAATATGGCTTGTGTGTCTCCAGATATTGATCAATATGCTGGCTTGCTTTATCTCTTTGGCAGAAACGAAAATTTGAGTAAGGCAAGGGATTTAATCCAAGAAATGCACTATGATCCTACTATGTAATCTAGTAATACGAAAAAGCATAAGCAGGTTCAAAAGAAAAAATGAAACACAAAAGCAATGATGCAAAACGCAAATAAACTTGAGAGAAAAGAATATGGAACACTGGAGCACAAGAAAGAAAGAAGAAACCACTGAATATTTCGAATGAGTCTTCCTGAATTACAGAAGCTACAGAAGATAAACAGTTACAAAATTAGCCAAAACAAGACGAGGCTCAGCGGGAAGAAGAAAAACGTGAAAACTGTCATCTGGAGTTCTTATAAGATATAGTGAGACTTGCTTTTAGAAATTGTGCTCAGGTCTAAAGAGAAAATTTCCACTATGCCATTAGAATGCAGTGGCAAGAGTGTTAAGGAAGAATTTTGGGCTAAAGCCTAAAGGGTCTATGAGTTGTTGTGGATGAAAATTTCTTGATCTCTGGAACAAATATGCCATTAGCATCTGTTACCGTTTGAGAACTGTTGAGAGAAAATTAATACTTATGGTATAATGACGCCTCTTTTGTATTTCAAGTTGTTTTGAATCCGAAATTGTAAATCTGGGTCAATAGATTTTTACTTTTTTATAAAATAGGGTAAAATCGTGAGGACTTGTGACGATAATAAAACTGAAGTTGTCATAATATAAACTGGTTTCTTTTTTTTTTCTTTTATAAAATTGAAGTTGTCATGATACAGTATAGATCGATTTCAGTGTATCAGAAAAGTGAAGTCGTTAGGACTCATGACGATATCACTTTCATATATACATATATAAAAGACAAAAATTGTTATGAGTCCTAATAACTATCACTTATCTGATTTATTGAAACTGACCTATATAATAACAATTTTACTTTTGGAAAAGAAAAAGACACCAACTTATATCATGACGACTTCGGTCTGAATGTTATCACCAACCCTAACGACTTCACCTGTTTAAAAAAAAATCAACCGATTCTGATTTATAATTTCAAGCCCAATGACATATGAAGGAGTTCCAAAAGGCCGCCGCGTATTACTAAATAAGGTAATAGTAAAAATAAACTTCTATTCTTTTCCTATTCAAGTTGAACAATATCTAGTTAGACACATTTAGGGCGTACAAAATGATCATTTGTTCCATAATTAGGATTACAATGGAGTAATTGGGTTGCGGTTTTCATTATTATTTCATCTAATTCTTGTGTTTAACTATATAAAATTTTTGTCTCATTTGAAACTAGTAAATCTAGATCTTTAATGCCCATTTCCTTCACAAATTAACTTAGGTAACAATTTGAAACAAGTCATAAAACAAAAATAATTATATAAAATATTAGTATTTTACATTATAAAAATATTAAAAAAAAGACAAATGACTAAATGTATGATTAGAAACAATTTAATACAACGAAATCACAAAAGAAAAGTATAATTAAAAAAAACACCTTGAAAATCTAAAAAAACTTGTTGAAAAAACAGAAGTTAAAGTTAAAAAATAAGGAGAATAAAATACATAAATTTTTATGTTATCAATTGAATTAAGAATTTAGATTGAACATTTGAAATTAAAAATTGAAAAATTAAAAAGATAAATAAGAAATAAAAATATTAGATATAATTTATAAATAAACAATAATGTCCCCGACTCATAGAGTCTATGACATCAGTCTTTACTGTTGAAAAAATGTCTTCATTTCCAGTAACGAAGGGATACGTACTCGTGATAAATGAGTCCCTCTCTCTTTGTGAAATTTCTCAAGAGAGTTTCCCTTATTATAATAGCACGGTGTCTGATTTAATAGTTTTTTAAGATCAACTTTGCTGGCTCAAAACAACTACACAAAGGTGAAAACAAGTCACGTGAAACAAAACCAGAATCACTTTAATATTGGACTTTTGTTCATTGCAGTATTGCCATTCACCAAAAATGTTTCTGCACGCTCATTTGCCTATCGTTGTGGCCCTTCCTTCTTCATATATGCTACCTTTCCTTCATTTTCATTTTTCTTTGATCGTTAAAATAAACTTTTAAGGCCTCGTTTTGATGAGACCATGTGATCATCGGTTGCAGTTTGAATACACGCAAACTTGGTTTTACGGCCATAACTTTGTGTACTAATGCAGTTACATGAAAATTGAAACATTGACCACTGCAGGTATTGAAGTAGAAGCTTCAGCCGCAGTTTCAAGCTTTTGGTGAAGGGTAATCATTACAGAGCAACATTTTGAATGTTCACAAACTTTATTTACTTCTTCATTTTACGTATAGAAAAGTCTAATTCATTTTGTTTCCATTTTTTTTTTATTTCATTAATACTTACCAAGGAATTATCCAAACAGGAGCTTCGTTTGTTGAAACGAATTATTTGACCACAAACCAGAAATGGTAACCTTGTGCTTTGTGTGAAAGATAAATAACTTTTAACATATGGATTATAATCTAGCCAAAAGAAAAGAAACAAAATAAGTGGTAATGATCATATATGAAAACAAACCTAAATTTCACTTCACCAGGAATCAAAAGAAGAAATGAATACTTACCAAACCAGTAAGCAAGCACAATCTGATTGTTTGTTTGTGTGACATTCAGGTGATGCTCATAATGGGCTTTACTTTATGGTTTGACTAAGCATCAGTGTCACAGCAAAAATCATGTTACCTTGTTTCTTCGCCATGCCAACCCCAGCAACGCATTTTTCAACTAGCTACTTTCATTTACCATATGGAACCAAACCACTGAGGAAGCCATACAAGATTCTTTAGTACCATGTTTTTTCAATTTGCAGAACCTAATCTATCGTTTCTGTACTTTTTTCTAAAATCAGGTTCAGTGTTTCTCCGTATATCTTGTGTTATCTGCACTTAGCAGTATAGTTGTATATTCTTACCCTTTTGGGCTTTTCGTGGACATAAAAAAGGTTATATCCAATGTTGATTGCTATGCTGCAAAATAGGAAGCTGCTACATGGAAACATGATCTTTAGATGGAATGGAAAACCTCATCTTTCCATTACAGAAAATCATAAAAGCGATATGCAACAATACTTATTTAACTATGAGTAAATCCCTAAAATATTTTTCATCAAATAATCGTCTTATCATGCTTCTAATTCTAAAGATTACCTTTTCATTGTATTAATGGTTCAAATTGTCACCATAGTATTTTTCATATGCACAGAACACGTTACTACATTGATTCTTCTGTTGTTTATTTTTTAAGAAAGATTGATTCTTTCTAATCATTAGTTTAATCCTTCATAAAAACAATTATAATTACATTTTAAATATTTAGAAGACTATGTCATGTGGAAATCTTTAAAAGACTAATGTGATAATAGACTAATCTTCAAAAAATAACACAAAAAGGTTGACGATTGACTCTTTTTAAAAATGGATGTTCTGCAATTCTTTCAAAAGTTAACAGCCTTACCTCTCATAACATATCTGACAGAGAACAGGACCCATACAGTTTGAAAATCCAGTTGGTTGGTGTGTGGTGGTCACAGCCTGGGCAACAGGAAACATGTAACAGACATTTATTGTTTTAAGGTCCCAGAAAAGGATATTTTGAAGTAGCAGCATGCATAGGAATCCATGGAAAATCAAGTTGATTCCACTTAATTATGGGCTTTGCAATAATTCTCCTTCATTATAGATCCCTTCTTAAAAAAGAACACACTTCCTTTACAAAGGTGAACTTGCAGCATACTAAAGGATAGCCCCGGTATATGTTAAAACACAGGGTGTGGCTTTAAGAAGGAAATCGTCAATCAAAACCAACTTATTCTGAATCTCACTAAAACTTCTACTTCCCTAATTCCATGGATTACAAACTAAAGAAGGAAAGTTGCTTCTTTAACACCATCTGCAAATTGTTTTATCAATTTTCCATCTTTCTCCTTGAGACATTTCCCACCAAACCCTGCATTTCTGAATAGTGATTGTTTTATCTCCTCAGGGCTAACGCAATTTCTCTGTTCACCTACCTATGACCATGAAATGAGTAAGTTTACGGTAGAGTTTCA
>Ga0099822_1006356_pt1 | contig 15397 bp, 7 predicted proteins | sample CowpeawhiteBW_FD_76839 | JGI IMG/M metagenome (GOLD analysis project Ga0099822, IMG submission 76839) | Root nodule microbial communities of legume samples collected from California USA - Cow pea white BW | ecosystem: Host-associated > Plants > Roots > Nodule | place: USA: California | collected...
AACACCCCTAATAGCCTCCAAGAGTCTCTCCCAAGCACCCAAGGTGTTTCTATTCGTGAAAAATGAGGAATCCCCTAATACTCTCGTAGAAACATGATTAAATAACCATATTCGCGTATTGGGTCGATATTCTCGCCCAGCGGCTTCACACTCGCCCAACGAGGCCTAAAATCGTCGTTCTCAGACATGTAACTCGCTGGGCGAGCCATATTTTCGCCCAACGACTGAAATACTGCAGTTCTGGTCTGTCATTTTCGCCCAGCGAGCCACCAGCTCGCCCAGCGAGTGACCCTGACGCCCAATGGTCGCTTTTTGGCCTTCCAAGGGTGGTCCAAGGCACTGTATACATATATGTGAGTCCTTTCTCCATGTTTGTAGTGCTGGACTTGATCTTGGTGCCCCTCGACATAATTATTTGTGTAAAAATCAATCTTTCATGTCCAATCATGCTTCCTTGAGTTTTAGCTTATTTTCCTCCACCAGAATTGCTTCCTATTGTTTTATTTCACACACTCATAATAGAGATTAGAAGTAAAAAAGTATAAAACAACTAAAATACGAAACAATGCAAAAATAACATAAACTAAAGGATTAAACAAGATAAAAGTTATGTAGGAGTTGATTTTATTCACGAAACTTAACATCAATAAAAGGTAGGAAACAACGTTATGAGTGCTTTTTGGCATACTGCATATGGAGGTTAATCTGCGTGGCTGTCTCTGTTTCTGGAGAAGCTACGGTGGTCAACGATGAGTCTGGCATGCTCTTGTGTTGTCATCGATGATGTGCAGTGGAGGTGCAGGGAGGAAGTCATGGTGTTGTGATGTGTGTTGGGAAAAGATGAAGTTGACATGAGGGCCTAGGATTAGACAAATTTATAAAATTAAAAAAAAATATTGAAAAATGTGGATCTAGAATTGGATTTGGATTTGGATTTGGATTTAAATCTTAACCAAAATATTTGGATTTAGATATTAAAAAAATATAATATGATTTTACAGAAAAGTAAATATGGATCTAATATTTGATCCAAATATTTGAACTCAAGTTAAATGTGGACCGGATTTTTAAAAATTTGATCCATGCCCACCCTTACAATACAAGGTAAACTAAAAAAAAGCTTAACTAGAAACAATACTAAGAAAATATAACCTGGAACATGATCCCAAGTTGAAACATAATATAGAAGGGATATTGATCAATGTAAGAAAATATTGTTTAAAGCATGTAATTATTGTCTATTGTACTTAACTTCTTTGCAACAACATGATAAGCTTTGAGTAGAAGTTGTCCAAAACTTTTTGTCTAATAATCTTTGTAGAAGCTTCAACAAAATAAGAAGGTTTTTCCTGCATGCTTTGTGTCACTATTGAAGTTGTATGATTATTCCCTCCATTAGAGGTCATTAAGCAGTGAATCGAACATTGGTACCAAAAACTATAAAAAAAGTTAACATTTGATAGTTTGTGTTTCATCCATATCCAAACATTCACTTGTGACAAGCTGAATATTTCTTCTGGGTCTACTTTCCTTGCTTAAATATAACCTCATTCCGGTGTTTTCAAATTTCTCAAATAATTGCTAAGCTCACACGTTTCCAGATTTTATTTTGTTCCATTTAGTTGCTAGAGGTTAAAGTGTAGAAAGTTAATACTAGGTTGGTTGTGGTACATTGAACTCACTCTTACCCACCTGTCACACATCTACCAAACTGATTAAGCTATTTTGCAACAAAGAAAAAGATGTGTGGTGCTCTCTTCATTCTCCCTATATAACTCACAAGAACTATTGTTTAGTTGCACATCCCTACGAGCTAACTTTAGGCAACTTATCTAACAATACCCTTTAAATATATTATCTTCTTGAGTTTTAACGTGATGTTATAAAATATAACACGAATCCACATATCTAGTTTTCCTTACTTTATAGAATTAGTTTTAAAATAAAAATTGAAAAGTGAATATATTTATAAAAATTACATTATATACCTATTTGTAATTTCTATTATAGAACATGACATTTAGAACAGTAAGGAAAGTACATAGTACACTCATACTAATAATTCATGTTTGCAGTTTGCATGTGACATTCCATTAGTTTCAACCTCATCTTTATCTGTCACTGTTTCTTTCTTTTAGTGAGTGAAAATCTGATCCACAATTCACATGGCTGAGAGACAAAACAACATTGCAAAAGGTACTGTCTTTTGTCTTGTGTCAGGACTTGCACAACTTTCATTCAATAACTTACTTCATACAAAACAATTTGATCGATCCTTTTCATTAAACATTGAAAATTTCTTATTAATTTCTCGTTCAAAACAATCTCACTATAAATAATTACACAAGTTCAACAAGTAAACTATTCAGAAATCAACTAAATCTCAATAATCAAATAATTACACATAATATATTCACCAATTTTATCAAGTTTTCCTTAACAACAAATTCTCCAACTTAAAATAAAAATTACTAACTTTCTCTATCTAGATCAAATTCTAAGTCAATTGAGTTCAAAAGACTTTTGCTCTCACAAGATACTAACAATAGTTGAATACAATAAAACTCGTATCAATAATTTGAACATTCTTTAACATTTCTATATAAAAGAAAAATTTATCTTAAACATTCTTTAACATGCAATCACTCAACAATATATACATGCAAAACTTTCAAAATCAACTCAGAAAATGATTAAAAAATGAAGTTACTTTTATAAAAATTAAGACTAGACAAAATTATTGTGCTCTATGTCGAACACTTATGGTGGTTTTTGATACTAAAAAAGTTGAGTATATTAGTCAAGATCTTAGAAAGAATATAAAGAAAAGAAAAAATAGTTTTAGAGATTATAATCTTTATAACTATAAGAGTTTTATAAAAGATCATTTTTACTTCTAGTTATCTTTTATTAGGTCCTGTTTGGATAAAAGAAATTGAGTAAATTTTAAAGAATTTGTACACAATTTCTTCAAATTGGATTTATTTAAATTTAAAATATAATATTAATTTAACTTATCTAATAAATAACATTATTTACAAGAGTTTGTAATATATATATATATATATATATATATATATATATATATATATATATATATAAAATACTTTTTATTATCTCTATAATATTTTTAATGAATACACACGAGGTTTGATTCTAATAGTAAAAGAAATAATCTCGTGTTTTTATTTTTACTTAATTATGTTTCAAATAAATTATTGTTAGTTGTATTTGTATATTAGTATTTCTATTTTAAATAAATTCATAATTTGTTTAGGTATACTATGTCTTTAATGATACATTTCTTCAAATTTTGTTTTTTGAAATGAATAGACTTATTAAGAAAACTATAATAATTTAACAAAAAAGAATCCTTATTTGGTATCTTTAAAATTCATGACAACTTTTTAGTTATATTCTTAATTTTGTGCTCATTATGTTTTGAAAATGGTTTGAGCATTAAATAAAATTGTAATGTATATAAGTGTTTACAACATATTCATAAAAGAACTAAAAGAGAAATTCAAATGTAATAATAAATGACTATAAATAAAAAAATAAATAAAATTTAAAGTTCAATACAAAGATATCACATTCTATTCCATCTCTAAAATTTGTAGGAATGATATTTTAATATTCTTTAGAAGTAGGAGAGGAAAAAAAAAACATTAGAGGTTGGAACACTCTTATAAATCTCTGAAAGAAAAATTTCAAGTAGAAAGTTATGGAGAAAAATTGAACTTCTATTGAGTAAATGTAAATCACTAACATATATTTACTTTCGAAACTAAAGATAAAGTTTAATTTTTATTGAAGAAATATAAAAAAAAAAACTTTTGGAAATGGAAGACAGAAAAATCCTACTTAATTCTAATTAATGAGAAATAAAAATTAAGTAAACGGAACAGAGTTATATATGATATTTAATAAATAGTTATACTTGTTTATAAATGGGTAATAAATATGCAACAATTGTATAGTAAATCATTGTTACAGTGAAATAGAGCACTAATGTTTTAACAAATAGATTGATTTATTAACATGATTAGTTTATACAAATAATCTGTCTTAAACCATACAATAAAGAATTAATTGTATTTGTGAGATTGAAATGGTTTATTATTTTGTCTACCACATCTAAGTTTTATAATATTATATTATAAAGAATCACAGTGCTATTTTCCAAGACTCAGAAAGCCAAGAAACGTCAAAACTTATTTGCTTTTGATTTACATTATTACTATTTGTTAAATGAGGAATATTATTTCTTTTCTTAGGATGATGTGTGCTTCTTTAGGAATCATGAAGATGAATTGTTTCAAAATTATTTAATAATGTTATATTTTTTAAAAATATTAAAAGAAATCATTTTATAACCATTAATAATAATAATAATATATTTAATTTAATATTTTTGCAGTCTATGACTTTTAAGTTGATCATGATAAGATATTCAATATATATAATTCATAGTCATTCAGAAACAAGTACAGTGTCAAGACAAATTGTGTGAAGAAGTCAGGCCTCTCTCATGCATACTTCGATTAAAACAATTAATTGGATTAAAATTATGGAAATAACTCAATTCATCAATATGATATTTATGATTCTTATTTTTTCAGAAAAACGCTTAAACTGTGAATATATTATGTACAACTTAAGTAATACAATTAAAATAATAAATATTAAAAAATAACTTGCCCAAAGTTCATTCTTCACAGATAATAAATTTTGTACAAATACTTCAGAGTGGCTTTATACGGATAAAATTGAAAAGTAATTACAATAAATTTTAATGATTATGTCATATTATTTCTTTATATAAATTATGTTCAGAATGTTTATGATACTATCTTCTTGAACTTCACAATTTTTCTCACTTTCATCTTGGACAGAATAATTTTGAGTTTAATTTTAAACATTTTAAATTTTTTTATTTTTTAATGAAAAAGTAAAAAAATTTCTTTTACCATTATTCAAGCCAAAAGATTTAAAGTTCGACACCAGTGTCTTCATTCTTTTCTCTCAAGGTTCTCCTTTGTGTCCATCTTTCTAACCTAAACTATTTTTCTATTCATTGCTCATCAAATTTTTCTATTTTATTCATGTCTCTTGTCATGCTTTGGAAAGTTACGTGTCATCAAACTCCTCATTTATTGTCCTATATTCTTGTCTTAGCAATCTCACTACTATCGGTCTAAACACTAGATTGGCCTTTTGACGGTTAAAGACCATATCAACCTTTTGACAGTTAAAGACTAGACCAACCTTTAGATAGTTAAAGACCATATGGACCCTAACACTACATAGCCCCCTAACCTTTGCTTTTATAAAGCTCAAGGCTAGATAAAAACATTTAACATCACACTTATATGTTATTTATACTTGTTCTAGCCAAAAAGCACTAAGATAGATTAGTCAGAAGCAATTAGTAGTGATCTCTGAATTTTCGATCCCTCCCTTCTATTATGAAGTCTTCTTTATATCTTCCCTATTTCTGATCTGACCTTTCTCACTCATCGATACCTTGATAATCTTTTTGTGGATGTGATGATACTTGATCTTCTTAGGATGATACCTTGAAAGGTCGTTCTCGGGTATCTTCAGGTCGCCTTTCATCTTCTTCAAGCGCTTTGAAAAACTGCCATTATTTCTTGGGTGTCTTTAAAGGTCACCAATATTTTTCAATGCCTTGATAGGTTACTAGGTGCCTTGAGAGAGTCACCTTAATTTTTGGGTTTAGTGTCTTGAAAGGTCACTAGGTTCTTTGAAAGGTCACTAGGTGCTTTGAAAGGTCACTAGGTGTCTTGAAAGGTCAACTTAATTTTTTGGTTCAGTGCCTTGAAATGCCACTAGGCACCTTGAAAGGTCACCTTAATTTTTTAAAAGCCTTGATAAATCATCTTTACTTCTTTTCTGAGATGCCTTAATTGATTTCCTTTTTAAATTGGCTTCTTCAGCCTCTAGCTAATATATGTTGTTCATTTAAATTGATCTTTAGAGGTGACTGCAAAATCCAAGTTAGAAACCCATATATAATTGAAAATATATATAGAAAGGTAAAATAATGGTATCATTTATAATTTTCTTGCATTTTACAAATAAGTAATCCACATTTTCCCTATCTGCATTTACATATAGGATCTTCAATTTTCTTCTCACCTGCATTTTATAAGTAAGGGATCATCTTTTTCTCTCTATCTGTATTTATAGAGATAGAGTCTTCAAGTTATTTTCACCTGTATTTCACAAGTAAAGGATCAAATTAGGCTTATTGACCCAACCAACATTGGACCTAACACCAATCAGCCAGAAATAACAATTGAGGATCATATTTGGTGATTAAATCCTAAGAAATTAAATAGAATAAAAAGGAGATATTAGGAAAAAGGAGAACTCCGGTTTAAGTTTTAATGCAACAAAATTGCTTTTGCAAATCATACTTTTAAACAATTAATTCACGGTCGATTTCCTTGAAGCCGATTTTTCTAAGGCTAGTCTTCTTAAGACTAAGTACTAAGGTCGATCTTTCAAATGGTCGAGTAGCCAATTTTTCTAAGGACGATCTCCTTAAGACCGATTACAAAGGTCGACCTCCTTGTGGGCGACTTCTTATGCTCGACCTTTGTGCGCAACCCTGAGGTTAGTCTCCTTGAGGTTGGTCTCTTTGAGGTTGAGCTCCTTTTAGTTGAGCTTTGTGGCCAACCTCCTTAAGGTTAAGAACTAACTACGATTGATCTCCATAAAGTAAAACAAAGGAAAGTGGAGCACATGATGATTTTGGCAAATAGATCGGGGCAATAAATGGAAGATTAGCATGGCCCTTGTGCAAGGATGACATAAAAAAAATTGAGAAATGGATGTGACAATACCAATAATAGCAGGAACGTAATGACTAAGAAGATGTATAAATCAACACGAAACTTGTATAAGATAGGTAGTATATTGAAGGCATAACCTTGCAAGGTGGAATAATGGATGAAATTGAAGTAATCAGAGTTAGTGGTGTCGACTCCCATATTGATCTCCACTAGGAAGAAATGGTAGCATAGATCGGACACATAGATCGAACGCATATAGGAGTTCGTGATGGTAGGTGTTTCACCTTATTGTCTGTGACACTAGTGAGTGAGAAAGGTCAAGTCAGAAGTGGGGAAGATACGAAGAAGACTACAGAAGAAAAAGATCAAAAATAGGGAGATTGTTATTAAACGCTTATGGCTAATCAGTCTTGGTACTTTTCGACTAGAACAAGTATAAATAGCGTATAAGTGTGATGTTAAGTATTTTATTTAGCCTTAAGCTTTATAAAAGCTAAGCTGAGGGGTTATGTAGTGGTAGACTTGAGGTGGATCTAGTCTTTAATTGTCCATAGACAGATCTAGTCTTTAACTGCCAGAAGGTCGATCTAATATTTAATTGTCTAGAGGCTGATCTAATCTTTAACTGTCTGGAGTCCAATCTCGTCTTTAATTATCTGAAAGTCGATCTAATCTTTAACTGCCCACAGACTGATCTAGTTCTTAGACACAAGGCCGAACTAGTTGCAAGGCCCAAGATTGATCTAGTTGTTAGGTACAAGGTCGACCTAGTTGCAAGGCCCAAGTTGTTAGATATAAGGTCAATCTAGTTGTTAGATCGATACCAGAGGATCCCTATATCAGGAGTATGAGATAGTAAATGAGGAGATTAAAACTCATAACTTAGGTAATTGTTCAGAAGATGACAAGAGATGTGAATTAAATGAAAAATTTTTTATGAGCATTGAATAAGAGAAGAATCTGAGGGGTCAGAAAGATAGACATAAAGAAGGACCTTGAGAGAGAAGGAAAACAAGACACTTTAAATGTTTTAGGTGATCAAACCTTGAACCTTTTGACTAAAATATTTTGACACCCACACTAGATAAGTCGAAGTTTGAAACAAAAGACCTTAAAACAAGAGATAATTTATTTTTTCACCCTAAGAGTTTTCTTATACGTTTTTATGAAAACTCTTATTTTATTCTTAAAATAATATTTTGGAAATCTAAAAGGTTATCTTTTATCTCTAGTGTACAACTTAAAAACATTTTAGACTTTTGTTTGAAATGTGAAATTTATAATTTTTTTATTTAAAAGTTATGTAATCTAAAACACTTTTTTTTTACAACATGGACGTGACAATAATAGGGGTGGCAGTAACGGTAACAAGAGGAGACGGATTTTAACCATCCCATGGGAGTGCACATAGAAAGCATGAGTGTACAAAAAGTAATGGTCGAGCCTAGATGGATAAATGCTATACAAATTGCAATCTTTTACAGGTGACAACAGCCTATCTTACGGAACAATTTTGAGTTTTTCTTTTTCAATTTTAATTAAATAAGAAATGTAATAAAGAAAAAAAAAAATTCTGGGCTAACTCTTTTACTCATTTTTCAATCTTCATATTTGCAGGAAAGATTCAAATTACCTATGAGATAAGAAATATTATCAGTTATATCATCCGAAAATAAATTACAAATTACATAATCTAAATTATATTTTTAAATTTAGAATTTAAAAATTTAAAAATATATTATACATTTCATTATACAAAAAAATATTATAGATTATATAACTTAAAATTCAAAATATATTTTAGAATGCATAATCTTTAAAACTGAAATATATTATCAAATAAAAAAAAATATTTTTAATTATAATCTGAAATATTTTTTCAAATTTTACAATCTAAAAATTTCATTTTAAACTTTTTCAACATTTTACGGAGGTGCATGAATAAAATCATAGGCTGTAGAAAGAAAACAACTTTTGAGTTAGACCTTACATGAGTTGCAACAAAAATGGCTAATCGGACACTTCCTGCAATTCCATATTGTGTTCCTGCATTTTTTTTTCTTCAAATCATATAATTTGATATTTTAAATTTCAGACTATATAATTCGAAATAGAAAAAAAAATTGTATAATGTAAATATATTTTTTATTTTACATGTAATTCAGAACTTTTTTTTATTATGTATCTCGGAATTTAAAATGAAAAGAAAGTAAAATTAAAATTTTCAAATATATAAGGGTGCAGGAAGAAATTATGAAGCTGCACTAAGAAACGTCCAACAATTCCAATTTGGGTCCATAATCTCAAATTTGTTACACAAAAGTAAAGAGCCCAATTGAAGAGTTCCAACATAAAGAAAAGAACAAAAGTAAAAGCGACCTCGGAAACCTTTTAAATTGTTTTTAGGTTTGATTAGGACAATAAAAATTATCGTTATATGCACTTATGGTTAAAAGTTAAACCAAATTAATTAAAAGAAAAACATTTTAGTGTACACAGCTTTTTGTCATCTTTGAAACTACTTTTTGTAATTATCAACTCTGCAATCCATATCCATTCCCAGTAGAATTTATTCCTTTCACACCACAAAATTATTGCGTATGATAAAAGAATGAATATATTTTATTTTTATTTTTTTGCTGAGAAACAAAAATCTAAGAAATTAAGATTATTATGAGTATAAATTTAAGATGAAGTGCTTGTTGATATGATTTCTAGAAACTATTTGTTTTACAATTTGGTTAAAATGACATGAAAGTGAATTAAGGAAATAAAGAGAGTAAATTTACTTTTACTTTTAAATTATGAAAAGCTGAGTGTTGGGTAACTTTACCTACCAATTATTTCAGGTTGATAATCAATGAATTACTCTGATACATTGATCATTCAAATGCAGTGATGTATAATTTTAGGAAAAATTGTATCTCTGTCATGAAATTAGATTAAATAAAATTAACTCTTTTTTTTATAGTTTTAAAATACTTTTTTTTTTATGTTTTGAAACAAATAATTTTTTTTATACTTTTATTCAAAATAGACGTATGTTTTTTCTATAACTTCTAGAAAGATATTTTTCTTTCAAGCTTTTAATAAAAGATATAAACTCTTCTATTTATTTTTAATAAAGTTACATTCACATCTTTATTTTAATACAACTTTTATTTAAATGTTAGTCAATACGATTTTTTAAATAAAATAAGAAAAATAATCATCATTTTGTTATGAACAATACAAGAAAGGTGAGGATTTATTTACTAAAATTGTTTATTTTTAAGGTAAAAAAGCAAAGGTGAGTAAGTTATGATTAATAAAAGAGCAAAGCTTAGATGGCAATGCTTATTAGTTTATAATAAAAAATGTTATAGTTTGGGGAAAACTAAAATGTTAAATATAAATGCCTATCTTATTTTTTTTTTAATAAATTTAATTAAAAATTACTCTTTGAAGAAAAAACTAAAGTGAGAGTTATATTGGTCCAATTTGATGTTTAACTTCCACATAGAAGAATTTTCTTAAAATTACAAGCTATTTTATATAAATATTGAAATTAAAATGTGTGAGGATCGAATATTATGTGTTACGATTTGATTACGATTCTATTCATTTAGTCTCTTCTACGAGACGATTAATATTACATATAACAATATTTTTTCAATAATTATTTTACTACAAATCTCACTCTTAAATCATAATTTAATCTAATTTTTTACCGTCAACCACAACATAATTAACCTTCTCGTAATTAAAACATGCAAGAATTTGATGTGGTTCCTCTTAATTAGGGTTCTTGTGGGTGAATGAAGCGTGTACCACACTCCACCCATCAACACAGAATCCAATTCTTACTTACCCTTGGACCACTACCCCACTAATTCAAAGTGCCGTTTTTCGCAAATGCTACAAAGATTCTCACCATCTTCAAAACTATGAACAAATCTATTCTACTTTCATTAATTTCTAAAACTCCACTATTTAACTACTTAAACTTGGTAGTTAAAGTGGATGTTCTGTAAACCAAAGAAAACATTGTTTCGATTCGTTCACACGTCAGATGCTGTGTTTCATCACTGGACCATGTTCCATAGTTTCTTAAAATAATCAAAAACAGTTTTTAAGCAAACACGAACAGTGCAAGAACACGTTAAAAATGATATCAAGAACAACTAAGTTTGCATAAATTTGGGGATATGCTTTTACCAACTTTGAGTGTTTGATATTTATTTGTCTCTTGCAATTTTGCATTCTCTCTTGACCCTACTTACCTCATTCATCAGAGTGGCTCTAACGTCACCTTGTCACACTTTAGAGGCAAAGGCAAATTCTCAATCTTAATAATCTCTTTCTGATGTGGTCATGCACATGAATGACTTAATCACAACCTTTGCCATCACAAAGCAAAGGGAAAAAGTGATTTTGCCACTCTCAAAATTCTTATCTGCCATGCCTTTGCTTCTATCTGACATTGTTACAGATAAGATTTAGATAGATACTCTTCTTTCAATCATTCAAACATTGGTGTTTACATTTTAAATATTTACTTCAATTTCGAAAATGATTAATGTTCACTCTATATGATGTTAACTTTAGTTTGCATATGAATATAAACTTTTACCCTTTTAAGTGAACATTAAAATTTGTTTCAAGTTAAGCATAAGACATACTGATACCAAGTGTGAATCTAAATTTTACATTTGGATCAAAATAAGAAAGTTGAGTTTTGTATAAAGATTTATAAATTTATTGTTTTTAAGATTTTTTATTTGACGTGATGTCAATTTTTTATTGTATCTTCTTATGAATAATCCAGTGAATTTAAAGTCTTCAACTTTTAGTTAAAAGAAACACTTAGCATGAGATTTAGAACTACTTCTATTTGGCAAGTAGTAGTTGTCTCACTAAATGTTAAACAGATTGGAAATTGAGTTTTTCTTTGTTTTGGTTTCTTACTTCATTCATGACTGTGACTGACCAAGTGTTAACTGATTTGTGGCTTTGTGTTATCCACACAGTGCATTTCTTGAACAGATCCTGCACTTTCACAAATTGTTAAGACCCTTGAGTAATTCACCTTTTTTACATTGCTGTTAACTTTTTGTAAACTGACAATGATATTTCTCTCTGAGAATTTTCTTAGAATTTTCAGCATCCAAAATTTTATGAGTACTTTTTTGTTGACTTTGTAGTATACATCAAATACACAATTTCCATGGTTTCTCCTTCTCTCTCTCTTCTTCCCCTCATTTACCTCACTCATCACTTTCATGTCCTCTATAAATCCACATTCAGAACCCCATTCTCATTCCTTGCTCTTTGACACCTTTTGCTCTCATTTCCCAAAGCCATGAACAAGTTCAAGAAATCTCAAGTTCTAGTGCTCTGTGTTCTACTTGTTCTTCTTGTCATCACACCCTATTTACCTTCCTCACTCAGACCAACCTACCTGTATTTCATCATAAACTTTCTCATCATGGCACTTTGTGCAGAAGCTGGACTCCTTTCAGTTTTTTCTAGCCCTATGGAAGATAAAAAGCCATCAGAAGCAAGTTCTGAGAAAAGAGAAGGTTCCAATTCCACCCCTATAGTTTCTGATGCTGTCTCAGAACAAGCTGAAAAGTGTGCATCTGAAAGGGTTGTTTCTGTGAGCAACATGATGCAAAACTCTCCTCCAATGCCTACTAGCCTTTTCTTCATAGAAGCTGATGCAGAAGGCATGGATGAAGAAGATGAAGCAGAAGAGGAGATTGGAGGAGTTAATGGGCAAGAGCTGTTTGCAAAAGCTGAGGCCTTCATTGGGAACTTCTACAAGCAACTGAGGATGCAGAGTGAGGAATCTTGGATTTATCAGAAAGGCTTTTAGGTTGAGTGCTTTAGCTTTTACAGTAGAATAATGTGAATTCTGTAATGTGCTACTAGATTAGAAACAATGGTCCTTATCAGATACCATATGGTTGTTTTTTTCCCCTTCCATTGGGTTTGTACATGTACAAGAACAGTACATAGTTTAACTTCTGAATCCAAGATCATGTATGTTTCCTAATTAGTATGATATCCGAACGGGGCTTTAAACCTAACTTAATCTCACAAAATCGACTTGTAAGGATTGTACCCATTTATATATTGTGAATTGGTCTTATCTTTAGTCGATGTGAAACTTCCAACAATCTCAGATAAAAGTAACACTTAAGAAGGTTTTAACGTGTTGCCAGATTTCTTCATTTCAAAAAAAATGAAAAACAAGTATGTTATCAATGATCTTATACAAAATCTAATACATATTTGTATTTATATTTAGTATTTAAGAATTTAAGTTTGAGTCTAAATCTCATATCACATAAAAAATGAAAAAGTTAAATAAACTTACATAAACACATTGTCTAAAATTTTTGATTTTAAATAAGTATCAATTCTTTATATGGATTGAGTTCAAACATCACACCTTGTCGTGTGGTTTATGCAATTGTCGCGAATTTGACACATCCATCAAATTCACAGTTCAGTAAAATTATCATTATATTATTGCATCAAAGGTATATTTTGGACTAAGATAAAATTCATGAGTGTGTTTATCTTAGTTACATATTTTAGATTTAAATTAAAAACTTATGCAGCATTTGTAGTTGTTACAAAGAAGTTTATTCAGTTTTTTCTTTCTCTTATGATCATTAAAGAAAATGATATGTGTGTTAATGTGATGGTGGAGTGGACCATCCATGTTCTTGTCCCCATTCAAATTTAACTAAGAAAAATTGGAATTAGGCACAAATAAAGAAGAGCCCTTATTTGTTTTTTCTTTTTTTTTTTTCTGATAAGGTCAATTCTTATGTCCAAATAATTCATCCTTGTTTGATCTCATGTGGGTCTGGGTTCTAAATTTTCATAACCATGACCAAGTCATCTTTGAAAATTTGAAACCCTTTGCTATTTTGTCTAAGTAAATTATCTTTATAAGCATTGAAAATTAGGGTTTGTTTGATTCTTTCCTCACTCTTTTCAAAATGGTTTTACTAATTTAATGAATATGGTATTTAAAACATAAAATTTGTGAATTAAAATTAAAATGTAAGGACTCAAATTAAAAATATATAGAATTTGTGAATACTCAATAGATATTTTTATAATAAAGACTTAAATAAGAATATCTAAATTTGTGAAAATTTAAAACTTAATTAAGTCTTACTAAAATATTTTATAAAAAACCGATTTAGTAATTCAACTTTGAAGTAAGACTTTTAATCAATATGTTTTTAGAAATACTTGTAAGAGTGATAAGAGAGACAAAAATGCTAACTTATTTGAAGAAGATAAGAAAGTACGATAATTATAAAAGTTTAATAATTATAAATTACTGCTTATTTGAATTTAAGATAATTATTTTTAATAAATTTATTATATTTATAATAGCTAACTCGATTCAGTATATATAAATTATTTCTCATTTTTATTACATAACCTTTTTTATCATCTTATTATATATTTTATCTTATTTTAATTGTGAAATTATCTTAAAAAGTTATTCATGCCTTCCTGGTTATTGAATAGATATAAGATTGAGATGAGTTACGACAATGAAAACGTATTGAAACAAAACAACCATTTGATAATTAATTATGGTAAAATATTTTGTTCTTATTTTAAAATTAAATTATTAAAGTAAAGTTTCCGGATGGTTTTTTTGATAATAGTTATTTGAAGGTATTGTGAAGTTAAGTTTATATTAGTGTAAATTAGATAATGTTTAATGGACATATAAACTTAGATACTGTTTTGAGTTAAGAGGTTGTTTAAATGATTTGTTTTTATTGAAATTAAATTTTATAGTTAAAATATAGCGTGGCATGTTTGTTTATAAAGGCTAAGAGAAAAGTATGAAAATAATGAATTCGAGTTATAATTAATTTATACATATAACTTAGAAAAAAATAAAAATTATATAAAGTTTTAATAAATAAATAATCTAATTTTAATTTCATTAAATGTAGTATGATCTTTAAGACATTTTTAAGTTATGTATGGTATTAGAACTTTTCATTCGTAGGGCTGAGTTTTTCTTACATAAATAATTAGGATTCTAAATTATGATTAAATGTTTAATTTCCTAAAAAAATATATTTAAATGAATTATCAAATATGATAGATAAAATAAACTAAATTGAATGGATACCCTTTGCAATCATAGATAAAATTGAATGAAATTCAATTCAAAAATATTTTGGTGTATGTGATGTGTTGTCAACATATCATTGGAAACAGGTACGAAGAAAACAAACACCTTCTTTTGTTAATTCATTAATCTTAATTTTGTTGTGCTTGTTTTCTTAATTTAAAAAGAAAAATTGAAACCCATATTGTTTTGTGTTTAACTTTAATTATTATTTCTCCTAACCAATTTAAACCTAATTCTTTTTCTTATGGTTTCTACAATAATTGTCTTTGTGAAATAATCACTCATAGGTATTGTTAGAATTATGGTGCTTGATTTAGTCCCACATTGCTTAGAATAATGAGATGTGGTTCTCTATTTTACTATATAAGAGACTCTATGTAAGGCTTTAAGACACACCAAAAATTCAATACAC
>Ga0099822_1006361_pt1 | contig 15390 bp, 9 predicted proteins | sample CowpeawhiteBW_FD_76839 | JGI IMG/M metagenome (GOLD analysis project Ga0099822, IMG submission 76839) | Root nodule microbial communities of legume samples collected from California USA - Cow pea white BW | ecosystem: Host-associated > Plants > Roots > Nodule | place: USA: California | collected...
AACATCATGAAATTTTTAATTACTTATATGCATTATTATTTAACTAATTAATATGACTAAAAAATATTTAATTTTTATTCGAACTAAAGTCGTCCCAATATGGTACGACTTCTTCATTATCAACACAGCACTGAAGTCTCTCCAATATGGGACGACTTATTCATTAACAATTTAATATTGAAGTCTTTCCATATTGGCACGACTTTGCTTAAAATGTTAATTAAAGTCGTCTGAAGATGGCACGACTTCTTCATAACACAGAAGTCTCTCCATGTTGGCACGACTTCAACTCATTTTAATTAATATCGTCTCATTTTGGCACGACTTCTTCATACTGAAATCGCACCACCTTGGCACGACTTACCCTTCGCTGGAATTTAAAAAAAAAATTGCACCATTTCGGAAAATACATAATTAAATTGCACCAGTTTGGGAAAAAAACCGGATTTTGATCATCCTTCTTCTCAAATTCAACTTAGAGGCTAACATGTTTTACACTGTATGTAATATTGTTAGACATCAAAATTTAATAATATTATTTATTTTATCAAAATCATAGGTATAATCATAAAAATTAGTTTATGTATATGGTGAATATCATAAAACATGGAAGTACAAGAATAATTACAATACAACAAGTGTTGCTACTGTTGTCTAAAGAGATTGCAACTTTTATTTTGGTCAAATAGTAAAGATTATTATGGTAAAACTTCAGTTATGGGAGGAGTAGAACCGGGTGCTGCACTAGTAGTGGATAATTTTTTAGTCTGTGTCAGTACTATGGTCTTTGGACTCTATCTCAATGGTACTTTCGGAAACGAAATCCGCATTTGCCCCCGTGAATTCTTCAACTTCTTGATCATCTTGGGGACATACTTCTTTGTACGCATATCTGAAGGAGTAGTAAAAAAAAACCAGAAGAAACGCAGCGTTCAATATTCCCAACATCAGATAGAACTTATCCAAACGACTTGAGTTCAAAGTATCACTGAACCAACTAGGGATACTCAAGACCAGTGGTATGATCATGAGTTTTCCACTACCGATCACCAATTCCTTGTATGAATCATCAAAACTCCACATTGATTTCGCCACGTTCCCATGGAACAAACTCGTGATTCCACCTTCAACAAGCCCGTTTGTGACTCCCAACACTGAAAATTGCGGAATCAATGCCACTGTGGAGTTTCTACCATCCTCATACTCCATCTGCTTGCTTATCTTCAACCTACCAACCTCAACTTGCCATGCTATGAGGCTACAAATTACTGCACAAACCATGCCAAAACCAATCCTTGCAATGGCTGCTTTCTTGTTGCACACGTTGTCGATACAACTGAATTTTGTGAAGTGTCGAAAGGCACGACCAATGAGAAACCAGATGAATCGTGACACATCACTCGTGGCCTCCATGATCAAAACGAGAATAGAGATATCATTGCCATTGGTTGTAATATTTGAGGTCATGTTGCTTGCTTGTGCAACAAAGAAAGTGCTCTCCGTGGCCACGAGTAAACTGTAGCCAAAGAATGCAAAGCACAGGTAAAACATGGGAACAAGGCTTTTCACATCCCTCACTTCCTCTACTGTGCAAAGCTTCTCATTCTTTTCTTGCAACTCCAGACTCACTGTGGAAGCTTCTGCTTCAAGTATAGCTGCTTTGTCCAACCACCTGAACAGACGTGGAACTCGTGGAAGTAACCTTACTCCTTCACCGTATTTATAAAAATGATCTCGCTTACTATCTTTCCAATAATAGCGACCAGGCGAGGTTGGATATTTTGCATGTCGTTTCCCTAAAGCTGCTTTCAAGATTCTGTAAATCTTGTGCAGATTGCTTTCAATGGGCAATTGTTCGTGGCTGTACCACGCCGAACCAGCGAGGAACAGCATGTAAGTCCCACACATGATAAGTGCCGTGAATTGGAACCAGTGCTCGTACGTTGTATCGATGCTGATGAAGGCCAAACAAATTGTTATGATATATCCAACAACAAACGGAGCGCACAACCAGCTTTTAATTAGCACTTTATCCGTGAAATCTTCCTCCTTTTGGTTTTCTGTGGTTCCACTACGTACTGCTTCACTCTCATGTCTGGCTTTAATTTTCTCCTCCAATTGGTATTCAAGAAAATTTTCTATAAGCTTTTGACCACTGCTTCCTAGTGCTAGGAAGAATATGGCTGCATAGACCGCACGGAATGTGGAAGGTTTGGTTGATGATGCAGATGTCCATAGTAGCATTAAACCCTGCAATAGAATGGATATATTTGGTCATAGTAAATTTTATTCTTGACTCTCTAAAACAAAATTAATGATTCCCTTTCTTAAAAGTAATTTGTTTTTTAATAATAAGTAGTTATTAATAAACTGTGATTCATTAATTATCTTTGAGCTGCACAAAAGCTTGATTCAAATTCAATAGACAGTCATCAGTACTATAATGCATATAATGCATATAAGCATATAACACTTGTAAAATGTAGCGTGGATTACTGAAAAAATTAATTTATATAGATAAAAATGAATGATGTTTCAAAGCATATAAAAACTAAAACCCAATTTGAAAAGGCTGAAAACAATAGCTTTTTTATTTTTAAAAAATGAAATAGAATAAAAGTGTGAGAATTAAATAAGAATTTAACTCTCGTTTACATATATATATCTAATTCACTACAATCATCCTTCAGTTATCAATTTTTATTTCTTTAGTAGTGTGATACGATAATTTAAGGATAAAATAAGAATTGGATCAAAATATTATTATCTATATAAATAAATTTACCTCTATTGAAGCTGCAGTGCAAATCGTTATCATAGTGTAATAACCGGTATATGCTTCTGAGATTAGAGAAACAATAACTACGAATAGCGATGATAGACCATCTTGAAGATTTGTAACAATGGCTGCTAATCGTTGATTCTCCTCCTCCATTGAATCGTTGAAGTAATCCATCAATATAGACACCACTGCGATTTCTACATATTTGTAGGTTACAACCAAAGCTGAAAACACAAGCATAAGAAAGCTAAGTTATATTTAGTTCCCATAAATAACATAATTAGTTCCATTCTTAATGATTACCGCTAACGAAAGGTAAGGTATTAAAGTTGACGAATAGATAGCGGAGTGAAGCTATTGTGAAGTGCCAGAATTTCTTCCAAACACCACTTGAATTGGTTTTTTCTGAACTGTTATTTTCTTGCAGCGCCATGATGAAGTTTGAGCGCAACAGCACAATCAATGACTGTGGCTTCAAAGTTGAAACAAGTTTCTTAAAGAGGTAATGTTTGGTGGGTCCAGACAGCAAACAAAGAAAAAGAAAAGGGAATGTTTTCCAACATTGAAGATAAGAATAAAAAATCAACGTTAAAAGAAGAAAATAAAAAAAATATATTATTCTAATCATATTTATTTCTCTACTTTTTTCTGAAAAGCAAAGAGAAAAGGATATAAACGAAATCAAAGGAAGCCGAGAAATATAATTATGTAGATGAAACTTTATTATAATTATTTTATCTATATATAGTTGGTATGATAACTTTTCTAATAGCCTTTAGTTTAGTTTATTCGTATTGACCTTTCAAAATAATATCTGTAGATGACAATATAAACATAAATCTTTTAATCTTTCTTATTAAGAGAAAGAGTTTGATACAAACATTGATAAATTTTTGTGATTGAAAGTTAAAGGTTGTGATAAACGCAAATGAGTATCTGATGGATCTATTATATAACTAAGAAAATAATTTACTAGGGAATATGTCCAATTACCCCTATCATTAGAGTTGTCCTTAAACTCGGTTTTAGTCATTTTCGATTTTACTTTTTCGTTAATGAACATCTTCTTATTGCAACACTTGTCCGTTGTCTTAGTTTTTTTGGTTATTTTCAGTTTTGTTGTTTCTTTTGGAAATGTCATTCTTTATTGGTTTTTAGTCTTTGCGTAACCCTTTAGATCTTAGTATACGTTGTCTTTTATTATGGCGCGAACATTGTAGTTGAAACACGTGATGAAGGTTTATTGATTTCAAATGTTTACCCATTTCAGAGAATCATTTTCCAAGCTCTCTCCAACAAATCCTTTTTCTTTCTCTTATTGTCTCAAACCCTACGGAGCATAAATTGGGTTACAATTTGTAATGGTTGTCTTTCTTCGTTTAATTTCTACTGAGCTTTGATCAGGTAAGATTTTAGTCATAATGTTTGATTGGAGTGCTTGATTACTATGTTCTATCATTTTCTGTTTTAAATGTTGGATTGTCGTTGTTTTCTTAAAGTTGTCTCCAAGAAATATGTTTGCGTTCTCTGCTGGTGGAGCTCCAAAGACACATGTAGAAGTCCACAGTGCAGCGAAAATTGGATGAGTGAGTGGAGGCACTTGCAAGTTATGGTAGGTGAAGAAGGTGATAGGATTTCCTAGCCAATGCTAGCCTAAGGAAGGTGGCTAGAGATAGAGAGAGGAAATCTCTAGAAAGAGTATGACTCTCAAAGGAAATAGAGGGAGGAGTGATCTCAACTCAATTAACATCTATTGCATAAAATTCAAGAGTGAGTACAATGCTGAAAAATTAAGGCTTTTATACTCAAGCCATTACACATAAGGAATCTCGGCCCTTGGACGAGAAGGAGAAAGCATTTTGGCCTTTGATGCTAGCTTGGAGAAGAAAGCTTGATCTTGACCATTGGATGATGTCTTGGAAAAGGAGGAAGCATTCCTAATCCTTGGATACTTTGGTACTAATATTTGAGGTTTGTATTTTGATTAACTAGGGTACTATGATTAGAGGTTAATATTTTGGTTCACCTTTGATGATGTAAAGTTTTAGGATTAAGGTTTTTTGGAATGCTTCATATGTATGATATTTCATCACCATCTTACACCTTGGTTTGTTGTTCTATTGTGATGTTCCTATTTAATGCATATTTCTTAAAACGGTTTTTATGTACAGTTTGTGAACTTTGGTTATTAGTTTAATTATTATTACCATATTTTTATTCATTTTTAATGGAAGGTTTCATTTGTTAGTTCTAAAAATTGTACCAAATGGTAAAGAGAATAGATATGATTAATGATATTAACGGTAAGAGGGAGACCTCCAAGCTTGCAGTTAGAATAATTGTTCTATGTTTTTTCCCAAAATCGTGATTCTAATATGCATATGATTATTGGTGCAATCTGGCTTGAGAATGGCGTTTGAATAGAGTTGGTAGACATTTGGTAATCTTTTCGTCAACCATATTATAATATACACACAATTATAATGGAGAGTATGGTGGAGAAGAATGTACACGAGAAATTATATGGGTTCATCTTCACTTAAGGTTAAGTCCAAACTCTTAAGCCACTTTGTTAGCACTCCATTTTTCATGTTTCTTTCTTTCTAACAATTCTTTTTTAGTTTAAATAAATATTTTTTTATGTTTAATTATGTAGTTTTTGTTGTTTATCTAGGAAAATAGAGTTTTCTTAAAATTATGGTAAAAAGGTGGTTTTTAGTAGACTTTTGTTGCAAATAAATTTTGTTCTTTTTAGAACTTTTTTTTAATAAAGGAGCTTTGCATGGAAACCCTTTAATTGTGCTGAATTGGATTTCACCCCTTGATTTAACTTTCCTTTTTATATTGTAGAAAGACCCTTGCACCACAACGTTGAATCAAAGATGTTGGACTTGAATAAGTGGAATTGTGTTGTGGAAAGGGCCAGCACTAGATCAGTTGGGCCTGAAGATGTTGTGCGAGAGAGCAGCCATCGCTTCAGTAAGTGTTGACCAAGTCCTTCTCTGTAGCACACTGTTTAATTAAATAATGAATCCTTGCTACCAATGTTGAATCATGAGAGAGAAATGTACCAGGAAGAGAAGCTCCAGCCCTTGATGAAACAATCCCAGCAGCGCGAATGGTTGATCCAAAAACCTGATGCACGTGAACAATTTTGATCCAAGAGGGGGTGGCCATGAACCAAGAACTTTATGTGTAACACCTCAAATTTAGAATGTCACGAGAAGCTATTATTATTATTTTTATTTAAAAGTGAAATAATTATATCACAAAAAGGCATTTAAAAACACATTATAATTTAAATATAAATAGGCAGTCCAAAACTTCCATTGATAATAGTAATATTAAAAAAAACAAATTTCCCATTAAATAATAGAAAACAAAAGAAATTTTCATAATCTTCACTGTTTGATTGAAATCAACTAAAGAAATAATAAACCCCTGAGTCTATTCCATTCTCTCCGTAATCTACTTCATGTCAGAAACATCTGCATTACCATCTGCTCTCGTATAATACACACGTTATACGATCATCGCACATGCAACAAACACACAAACAAACAAATAGGGGCAAGCTAACATAAACAATGATGTTCATAAAAGACATTCGTAAATAAAACCTCTTCCATAATACTCAACGTCACATTTAAGTAACACTTAATCATTATGATCACAATCCATCCTTGGTTTGAACACACAAATCCCAAATCCAAACAATCATACTAAACCAAACATAGCATCACATTCATCTAGAATCTTCATTAAATTCCACCAAGAGCTTCCAAGCAAGGCAAAGCGCTCTCAACATGCAACACATGAAAATTTCATATTGCCAACAAAGTACTCACCATCACCTCATGAATGGTAAATAAAATTCCATAGCATAAACTCATCAACTTTTCAAATAATACATTCATACAACGAATCCAACGAGTGACATTCATTCAAACACAGTATAACATCACACACAAGTAATTATCCTCAAACCACCACTTAAACTACATAACCATGCAACCCATACAAACCAAGAAAAATCACCAATCACATAACCCATTTATTCACGACACTCTCCCACCGTGAATCACAACCTTGCACACCTTCATGCCTCAACATCCTCACTTACATCTCTCTCTCTTGGAAAATAACTAATTCTTATAATTTTTATCCAGTCCAACTTAACAACACATTTTGCAAACGATTTGGGATTTTAGAAATAAAACTCCAGCTTGTGTAAAACTCCAAAAATTATGTATTTATATTCAAATTAAAGATGATTGAATCAATAATCAAATGCAACAATAACCAACTTAATTGATTAACTATAGAGAAAGTTATGCACCAAACATGCAACAAAGGTCAATGTTGTCAACAACCAAACTACAAGAACCTTGCGATAGAAACTACTCTCACTACAGAGCTTCGATTCATGATCCGACGGGTCAAAGTCAAGAACTATGTGTTAAGGATAAACTGTTAAAATTTCAGCTCGATCGAACGGTTAAAGAAATAGGAACCTTCATTTTACGAAAAATGTGCAGTGTAGGAAAATGGGTAGCGCCACACCATATGCTTCTTTGTTGTGAGATTTTGACTTGTTTCACTGCACAATTTGGTATCTTACACTTTTATCTTCTCAAACTTATTTCAAAGTGGTTTATAGATGATACCAAACTGAACAATTGCAACAATTAATATCTCTCATTCCAATTGCATTTTAAACTACCTAAAATTCTCTAACCCATATATACCCAAACATGAAATTCATCCCCATTCAATGCAATCATCAATCAAACATGCTCAACACATTCCATAACGAAAATAAATACACTCTATTTATGAAAAAAAAGGAGTTCTAGCTTCCCTTACACATGCATGCTTTTCTCGTTTCATCTATCAAACAAATAACATGAAAAACAAGAGAAGAAAGTCAGGTTGGCTTCCCCTACTTGGATTACTTCTTTTCCCTCTCTAGTAGCCTTCAACTCTTAATTTCTCTACTCTTGTTTCTCTCCCTCTCCTCTTTCTAAAACCCTAACTTTTAACCTATATACCCCTCTCACTCCAAATCTTTTATGTTAATATCCTTTGCTTTAAATTTAATTTTTCTTGGCTATTATCATATTTTTTTAAAATCACAATTCCAAAAGATAAAAAGAAAAAAAATAAAATAAAAGATTGAAGTATGGTGCAGCGTGAAATAAGAACATTGCACCATTGCATCATTGTAAATGAGGAGAGAGAAACTTGATTGGAAAAGTTTCGCGGGTCCCCCACTTTAAATGAGTAAACAAAAAAATGATTTTAAACCAACATAACCAAAACTAGGCCAGCCAACATCGAACAAACATCCTTGCACACATACCAGATACCATAAGCATTAAGCTGTACCCTTATTTATGATTCCATGCGCGCTTATTATGTTATAAACACTCATTTTTAAGAAATCATAATTAGATTAAAATTTAAAATAAAAAAATAATAACTTACCTCACTTAAATAATTATTATAAATACAACAATAACTTAAATCACTTAAATAATTATTATAATAATTATTTTATATTTCATAAATTAATAACCTAATTAAATTAAATAAATTAACAATCTTTATGAAGTCATTAATTTTTCCATGTGTTTTCATTTAGTCTAATTTTTCCCGGGTCTTACATAATGCATGAGAGAATCCGATGGGTGGTGATTCGAGAGGGACGAACAAGGAAGATCAAGGGCATCGAAAAGGGGTTCGAGGATCGCGACTCTGGTTCGGGGCAAAAAGGAATCAGGTTAGGTTATTTTTTTCGCAGTTTCTGATTTTGTTTTCAGGGGATTTTTAAGAGAAAATTAGGTTTTGGTTGAGGGGGGGCCCTTATTGCGCGAAAGTGAAAAATGTTGTGAGAACTAGGGTTCTCGTGTTTCGGTTTTGGTGAGCGAGGGAGAAAGAGTGAATTGTAAGGGGTTCCACTTCTTGGATGAGCACAAAGTGGCCTTTAGAGATTGGGGTTTTCCCTAATGTGTTAGGTAACTCTACTTAGTTCACCCACTTAGAAATAGAAAGCAGGATTGGACCATGAGACCTTCCTTTCACCATTTGAGTTCCTAGCACTTACTTGAACTTGTTTAGTTTGTCTCTGATTTTCAATGAAATACAGTACTTTAGTTTTCATTCTGCTTTATTCAGTTTACGATTTTGCGCTCATTTAATTTTTCTTGCAACTCTATGTTTTCCAGCCTTTAATTTCTCATTGCTTTAAGTTTCCTTTATTGGCTTCTGTTATCATTCTGTTTGCCTTTAAGTTTTTGCACTAATTTACTTTTCCTATCTGTATTTTTAAGTTTTCTATAGTAGATAGTTTGGATTCTTGCTTAACATTTCATCTCCATGCATTTTAGAAAATTCATCCATGATTTAATTTTCTCCCTTTGTTTTCTTTTATTTTAATTTCAACGAGATTTAATTATGCAAGCGAGACTTGGCATGTACCATTTCCTTGGATTTGATACCCAGGGTTTCCCTATACTTCAATTGGGGGATTTTGGTTTTTGTTACTCTAAGCATGACTTAAAAAATTGAGTTAACAAAATGGTGTCATTGTTAAGGAAATAGTGATTTAAGTTTTAGCTTGGATAGTTTAGGCTTGCATTGGTATGTATAGTTGTTTGCTTTCTTCTATTTATTTTTCTATCTATTGAGTACCTTAAATGTTTTCACTTGGTTTCACTTCTTTTTTGCAATATCACATTTTTGTTGGATATAACCCCTCGTTTGAGAATTTGGTTAAGATAGTAGGGCTTTGCAATGGAAATATCAAGAAGATAGCTAGGTAACTATGACATGTGCTGCCAACTTCCTTGCATTCAAATGCAGCAATTTCATGGGACACCAAGCTTTGAGTTGAAGCCCAAATTAGTAAAGTTGCTCCTAAAGTACCATGGGCTGGCTCATGAAGATCCTTATAAGCACATCAAAGAGTTCAACTAGGTATGTTCCTCCATGAAGCTTGCTAGAGTTCCAAAGGAAGTAGTGATGATGAGGGCCTTCCCAATGTCCTTACAAGGTGGAGGAAGAGGCTGGTTTATCTAGTAGCAGTACCTATTTGGTGGTTGGCATGAAATGCAGCAAAGGTTCCTAAACAAGTTTTTCCCAGCCACAAAACAACCTCTATAAGGAAGGAAATTAGTGCATTAGACAATTGCAAGGAGAGACTTTAAGAGAGTATTGGATAGATTCAACACGTGCTCCTCATGCCTACATCATCAAATCAGTGAGCACCTTTTGATTCTTTATTTTTGTGATGGATTGAGCATGATGGACAAAATGAGGTTGGATGCAACTAGTTGTGGTTCTATTATGGACAAGACAATTTCTACAACAAGGTTAGTAATAGCTAAATTGAGTAGGTGATAAGTGCAAAAAATCAGTAATTTTCATATGAAATGTTGGCACTTTTGTTTGTAATTTGTGTTTATATCATATTGATTCTCCCTAAATCTAGGAAAAATGAGCTTCAATCACATGCTTCCAAGTTTTTACTTAAAGAAATCATTTTATCCCTATTTTGTGTATTTTTCAGGTAAATTAAAGTAGAGGAGGAAAGAACTTAAGAAGAACAAAAGAGAAATCAAGAAACAGAGAAGAAATGGAAGAATTTGTGCAACAAGTCGCTCAAATCAAAGGAGTCTTGCTCAAGCCAAAACATTCTCGCTCAAGCCAAAGTCAAATCGCCTAAGTAAGACACTTGTCGCCATTCTCGCTCAAGCAATCCTGCTCTTGCTTAAACGAGAGTTCGTGAAGAAGCCCAGGTATTTTGCAATTCTCGCCCAAGCGAGAATATGGTCGCACAAGCGAGACCCTTTCTTGAGCATGAAGTACTCTATCTCGCCCAAGCGAGATTTAGCTAGCCTAAGCGAGACCTCGTGCAATATATATAGTCTGGAAGTTCATAAAGGAAACCAGCAGGGAGAAAAACTGGAAAAACGGATCTGGAGAGTTGGACCACGAAGTAGAGCACATAGTTCCTCATTTTCTTCTTCTTCTTCTTTAGCTCTTCGAATTTTGATGGCTAATCTCTTTCCTTGGGATTGAATGTAATACACTCAAACTTTGATGTAATTTGGTGATATTTATATATAGCATTTATGTTTCTACTCAATATTGGTATTATTGTTCTGTTCTTAATGCTTGGTTCTCTCTAATCAATAGATGTCCTGATTTTGCTTTTTAGATTTGACTGGAAAGTATTTCTGGATATCTGATTTGAACAATGATACTTGATATATTGTGATGCTTAGAATAAATCTCAATATATCAATTGCTTATAACACTTGACCATAATGCTGGATAGTTTGCTGAATATGTGAGGAATCAATTTTATACGCGAGGGATCAGTATAAATGATTTTTGGGTGTTGCATCAATATTGGTATTTTCAAATGTTTTGTATTATATACTACCAGATTACAAACAAGGGGGATAGATGAAATTCAATCCCAGTTTCTTATACTGAATTTTTCTAAACTTTTACGCTTTTACTGTATTAATTTTATGCAATAGTCAATGATAAATCAAATTAAAATCTTTGTGTATATGCTGATTGAGATAATTATTTACACTTTTACTTAAAATCATTAAACTACTGCTAATTTTTGGTACTCTTGCTAGGAGATCAACAAGTATTTTTGGCGCCGTTGTCGGGGAACGATGTTCTTTTGAATTCTTAGTTATCTCATCCAGCTTTGTACTAATCCTGGCTTGAGCTATTTTAATTTATGTTCTTATGAGGTCAGGTTCCTAAAGATCAATTAGCATTTAAGCCGGATATAGAAAGATAACTAGAAGGAACAAAGGTAAAAGCAAAAAACAAAAGCAAGGAAAAACAAAGGAAGAATCTTCCAGTACTCTTACCACACATCAAGAAGCAAAAAATATGGAGAATCAAGGACCAGCTCCCCCTAGAAAGACACGTGGAGACTATGCTATGCAACAAGGGCCAAGATATTTTTCTAGCATAGCAATACATTGGAGATGAAGCCAGCTTTCCTCAGTTAATCATTTCTCATCAATTCACTAGAATGGATAATGAAGATCCATATACTCATCTCTCTACGTTCTATGAATTGATATTAACCATGGGTTTTCAAGAAGGAGATCTTAAGCATGTATACATGTGTTTGTTTCCTTTTTCATTAGCAGGCAAAGCAAAGGAATGGCTTAAGTCACATTCAAATCATAGTTTGAACAACTGGAAGGATGTAGAGGAGAAATTCTTGAACAGATTCTTTCCACCATCTCGCTACATCAAAGAAAAAGCTGATATTTCCACATTTAGGCAAGGACCAGATGAGACATTCTGTGAAGCTTGGGAGCAGTTCAATTCTTTATTGAGGAAATGCCCAAATCACGGATTTGAAGATATTACTCAACTGAATATATTCTGCAACGGTCTAAGGCCTAATACTAAAATGATATTAGATGCAGCAGCTAGTGGAACAATGATGAGTGTAGATGCAGAACAAGCAACAAGAATCATTGAGGCATTAGCATCCACAAATCATCGAGCTCAACATAAAAGGCAAAGTGTTCAGAGGAAAGGAGTGCTTGATCTTAGTACTATAGATGCAATCTTAGTTTAGAATAAAATTTTGACTAAACAGATTGAAGCACTGATGAAGCAAATGTCTAAATTACCTGAGCAGTTGCAATTTGTGCAATCTTCTCCCAATCAACAACCCATGAGGTGTGACTTTTGTGGGGTGATCATCCAAATGGTCATTGTTCTTATCAAAGTAACTCACAAGCAGAAGTTCAGTATGTGAGTAATCAAGGAAGACCAGGTAATTTCTCCAACAGTAATAAATTTTCACAAGGGTGGAGAAATAATCAAAATCAGAATTTTGGATGGAAATCAGATTCTGGTCCTTCAAACAGACAACCTCCTTATCAATAGCAACAATAACATTATCCTTCTATGCATGATAGAACAACCAAATTGGAGGATACTCTAGAAAAATTTATGCAAGCTTCTTTGACCAATCAAAAAAATATAGAAACTTCAATAAGAAATCTTGAAATACAGGTTGGACAGTTGGCTAAACAATTATCATATCAGCAAGCAGGTCAATTTTCAGCCAACACTTAGACTAATTCGAAGGAGCATTGTAATTCAATTACTACCAAGAGTGGTAAAATTTTGGGAAAAGGGATAAGAGACAACCTGGTTGTGGAGGAAGAAGTCTTGGAGGAGATAGAAAGTGAAAGAAAAAGAAATGAGTGTGAGGGAGAGGAAGAGTAATATAAAGACGAGTATGTAAATAAAATAGTGAATAAAAGAGAAGAAAAAGGAGAAAAAAATAAAAATAAGGAGAAAAAAAGGGAGAAGGGTGAGAAACAGGTACCACAGTTGAAGAACCTTCCATACCCTTAGAATCCTTCCAAAAAGAACAAGGAAAGGAAGTTTGCAAGGTTCATGGATATTATCAAGCAACTGCAAATTAATATTCCTTTTTTGGATGCTATGTAGCAGATGCCAACTTATGCAAAATTCATGAAAGAGCTCCTAACAAAGAAAAGAAAATTTTCTGAAGAAACAGTGGAGCTTGAAGCAGGGTGTAGTTCCATCATTCAAAAATCTTTACCTCAGAAGTCAAAGGACCCTGGGAGCTTCACTATTCTAGTCACAATTGGAATATTGCCAGTAGATAAAGCATTGCTCGACTTGGGTGCAAGTATAAATTTGATGCCTTTGTCTACACTATGAAGAATAACCGATCTGAGTTGCTGTGATGGTGGTCGTGGACGGTGGTAGAAGAATGCGTTGCAGGTGTAGGTATGATGGAGGTGTTGTTGCATTACAAGGTGTTTTCCGGTTGCATGGCTGACGGTGGAAGAGCGGTGGCTGCCGGCATGGGTGGTCATGGTGGCGCAGTGGCTGAAATTAGGGTTAGGGTTTCATGTGTGAGATGGAGGAGATGATGACGTGACAATGTATAATTGGTGCAGATGTGTTTGTAAGGATAATGACACGTGTCAACATATGGTTGGCCTAATTTGAAAGGTGGGGATTGCCACATGGCATAATCTGGTTGAGTGGAGTTTAAGTGGTAGGAGTGGTGCAACTTAGTAAAAACTAGGGGTGCAAAATAGGTTTTTGTGGACCACTTGCAGGAGGAGTGTGTAAAATAAAACTGGGGGTGCATTTAGCTCCTGAATTATTCTTTTCCAAAATTTCCTGATTTTGGACTTATTTTGTCCATTCTTCACCACAGGAGTTGCACCGCACATGACACCGGCCACCGCATGCAACTCCAGCAACCTGTTCAAGCATCAAACCTGCAATAGCAGCAAAAACGCAATTCAGCCCACTACCTGCACCTACGAGCTAGTAGTACCGTCAACCACCTACAACGTTGAATCCGAGCCACTACACCAGAACAGATTCGCGCAGCCATTGCAACGTCTCCAAGCACCTTGCAGAACCACAAATCAGCAGCAGAAACGCACCAGAACCTCGCGGCACCGTGAACGATGCAACATCAGTCTCCTTGCTGCTATAACAATTGCATCACACATCAGAAGCTGCACGCGTGAGGCGAGCCAGAACCATCTTTTGCATTGCCAGTCCACGTGAGTGCAACACGAGTCCCTCCAGCCACAACACCTACATCCAACACAGACCCATGGCAGCAGAAGCACCTGCACAAGTCACGACAGCCATTGAAGCAAGTAGCGTTGCCGAACCTTCAAGCAGCAGCCACCGCGAGTTGGATTTGGAGCAACCAGCGAAAACCCTAATTCTGGAGGGAGAAAGTGCACTTTGCCACGTGTCAGTTTTCTATTGCACAATCAAACTGGTCAACAAGTCAACTAGTCAAAGCACCAGTCAACACTAGTCAAAATCTGGTCAATATTGTAAAAATGGTTAAACAAGAGGGGCACAATTGGAAATTGGACAAAAATTAAGTTGCTAATTAATTAAATAAAGATAAAAGATTTTAGCAACTGAACAGATAAAGTCCAAGTCCAATTGAAGTATATATAAAGAGGCCTAAGGGAGCAGAAGAAGGACACTTAGCAACTCTCTGGTTTTTGTAGATACCGTCATCCACCACATCTCTCATTCTTCCTTTCCTTTTATTTTCTTTCCTTCATCATATTATCATATATTCCATCCAAGCCATGGAGGGCTAAGCTTTTAGGGTTAATTCCACTGTAATTTCTTAATTGAATTCTGAGGTTAGATGAATTAATTTATTTGTTCTTTTGATTATTGTTGTCGTTTTTGTTTATTTATGTCCTTTGCTTCTTAATTGAATAGAAAATAATGATTTTAAATATACACGCATGCTAATCATATGAGTTAAAAGGTTTTTAAATTCAATTGAGACTTTACTTTGAGTTTATTTAGAAACTTTCATTTGATTAAATAAGTTTTGCCAATAATTGAGATTGTACTTTGATTAAAGTTAATCACTTTAACTAAAATTAGTCAAAACTTTACTTTGATTAATTAAGTTTTCTATTTGGTGAGGAAACAAAGGAATAGACATGATTAGGCATAGTAAAATTTAATTGAGACTGTACTTTGGTTGAATTTACTATGGATAATCTAAAAAT
>Ga0099822_1006364_pt1 | contig 15385 bp, 8 predicted proteins | sample CowpeawhiteBW_FD_76839 | JGI IMG/M metagenome (GOLD analysis project Ga0099822, IMG submission 76839) | Root nodule microbial communities of legume samples collected from California USA - Cow pea white BW | ecosystem: Host-associated > Plants > Roots > Nodule | place: USA: California | collected...
AAAAATATATATAAAAAAAAAATAACATTTTATATAAAAATAAAAATATAAAAAAAAATTTAAAAAAATATAATTTATTATATATATATATATATATATATATATATATATATATATATATATATATTAAAGGTGTTAAATTTGTTTGTTGTGTGAAAATGAAATTTTTATAATTTTTAAATTTTTGATATATTTTGATCACAAACTTTAAAATAATTGTGATATTTTTTTTATCAATAATAATTTTTGTTTATGTGTTAAATAATGTTTTAAGTTGATATTTAAGTTGGAACTTATCAAATGATACACAACGCAAACGTCGTTCTGAAATATTATTGACACATAAAAAAAATGATGAAGCTAAGATAAAAGAACTATATTTTTTTTTCACTCAAAAGTTTTATATTTTTTTATTGAATCTTATTTTTAATTTCTTTATATTATCTTTTAATATAAGTTGAATGTATATTGTTATGTAATTTTGTTTAGGTATTTTAGGTGTTAATAAATATAAAATTTTATAATAAACATAAAATAGTATTGTGATAGATGTAAAATCATAAATGACTTTTATTACTTTAATTGAATACTTGAATACGCATTAAATAATAAGGTTGTCACCTTTACTTCTATCAATAGTTCTTTTGAGTAACAATAGGAATATCAATATATTTTCAATTAAAATAAAGAAAATTACTTGTCATTTTATATAATATAATTTATATTAAACAAAAAAGCACATATAATTGAAATATGAAAGACAATTAACCACCTTATCCATTTAACGAAATATTAAATGTGGAAATTCTATTCAAAAATATAAAAAATCTCATAACTCGATGGACAATTTTTTCTAATAAAATATCAATTAAAATTATACAAATTTATGAAAAACTTAAAAGAACTTAATTAAACTTATATTTAAGAATAGACTCTTTTATTAACAAGAAACATGCTAAAGAAAATAATAAACCCTTACTCAGACTATAGTATACATTTGAAGAAAACAATTATTATAATTAAGTCTATAACTTATTCCTTTATTTACCCAAAGAAACATAAAAAAGTCGTGAATTTATTAATTTTTTTTATTTCCATTTATCAAATAAGATTTGTTGTTTGTTCTATATTTTCTATTTTGATCCTTTGAACTTTATCTCTTTCTTTGAATATTTCGCTATTTATTCAAATAAAACATGAGTCCCGCCTAAACTTACAACACATTCAAACGGGACAGAGGAAAAAAGAAATCTTCAAATTACTTTTTTCATCTTCATCGAAATAAATTACTATCGATATATTTTTTTTCTTTACTTTCTCTTCCTATTATTTTCTAAAGTTAATACCGTGGAAAAACTAACACAGAGAGAGAATGATTAGTTCTTGGAGAGTCCTACGAAAAACCACACTGTTGCAGACAAATGTCTGGCTATTCCGTCAATTTTACAGTGTTTTCAGGAGTTCGTTAAAGATACAATATATATATATATATATATAAAATTTTTGTTTATGTTTAAATAATTACAAAATTTTAAGAATTTATGAAGATATTTGTGTATTATTAAGACATAATATTTAATTAAGAAGAGTCATTGATATAGATTTGAAGTGGTCTTGAATAAAAGAAGAAAGAAAGCCTTGGAATGGAAGTGGAGTAGTTATCTGTTGCAGTTGGACCCACCTCGTTTGACGAACTCAAAATCCCACCTGGGCCCCACATTCTGGCAACCTAAGCCAATCACAACCTTTCTTTATTTCTTTCTCCAATTTTCAATTATTTTCTCTCATCTCTGTCACGCAATTCATACCATCCCTGTAATAATAATAATAATAATAAATAATCATCATCTCTGTAACGAACAAGATTCGCTCACACACTCTGCATTCGCTTCTTCAATCGCAAAATGCCATCTCAGATCTTTCCCTCACCCAACCGTTCTCTTGATTCCGCCGTTTCCACTTCTTCCTCCGCATTCATCCATCCCAAAGAGGACCAAAACGACCCCTCCGTCAGCCTCCTCGACCACTCCGCCGCCCCTTCCTACCGAGACATGTCCCTCAAGCCGCCCTTGCCGCGGGCCTCCAGCTTCTCCTCCTCGCGCACCAAACCCTCCCGCCCTCGCCACTCTTTCAATCAGAAACGCCGCCGCCGTGCCGCCAGCCAGGACTCCTTCCCCAACATCACCGATCAGACTAACACCTCCACCCGCTCCTCCTTCGGCCGCGATGTCGCCGCCGAGACCTTTCTCTTGACTCGCCTTGGCTTCAAGATGCTCGGATACCTCGGGTATATTATTATGTCCTTCTCGTATACTTCGCTTCCAGATCCTGCATTCACCTAAAATTTAATGTATGTATGTGTGTATATATATTATATATTATATATATAAATATGCATCTATGTATGTGTATAGTGCAAGATTTCAACTGTGTAATCAAACAATGCTGATTTCTGACATCAAAGGTGACACAAGTGACAAGTAGTTTGGATTCTTTGACTAATGTCAGGGATCGACAAAACTGCATGTTTAGGTACTTAACTGATGCTTTTAACTATCGACGGGATTAGTTGGTCTAGCTATGAGATAGATACCCGTGGCTCCAATGGGGATTTAGTGTTATGTTTGGCGAAGAGGATAGAATTACCGTGGATGAAATTAAGAATAAGAGTGAAAATAGGTGTGAAATAAAGTGGTTGTTCAGGTGTTTTTATTGAAGAGAGAGAGGGAGAGCGGGGGAGAATGTGTCGAAATAAGTGAGAAATAGTTCACTGGGTCACATTATTTTTATTTTTTTAAGTATTTCAACTTATTTCTTTTTCTACTCCCCACACACCAGATTGTTTCCATCGGCTCCTTGCCCCTAATTTCTCACTTGCCAAACAGGGCCAACAAAATTATTGTTTCTTAGTGGGTTTTTGAGGTTTTTCAGTATAGCTTGGTGTGACTGATTTCAATTGGTAATGCAATTTAGAGGAAATCTTGTTATATATCTTCTTGAAAACTCCCTCGTTGTCTGTCTCAATTCTTAGGGTGCAGTTTATATGTCTATTAAGAACGTTCAATTAATGGAAATTGGTTTAAGATGAACCCAAACATCTCTGTTTATTTTTTTTACATGATTATTATTTTCATATATACCATTTGTGGATGCTCTCTGATCATTTATTTCTGTTCAGGGTAGGCTATAAATGGATCACAAGATTTCTTGCCCTTAGTTGTTATGCACTACTTCTTTTTCCGGGCTTTATTCAAGGTCTGAATTCTGTGATCTATAACATTTTTCATACTTGTAATCTATTATTTATGTCCAGATTCTGATTTGAAATGCATTAATATCACTCGACATTTGCCGCCTTCTGTTTTATAGTTGGATATTACTATTTCTTCTCCAGTCAGATACGCAGAAGCATAGTTTATGGAGAAAAACCGCGAAATAGGTATGCTTGATCACAATTGTCTCTGTACATTTATAAATTCTCTTAATCGTTGCAATTTTAATAAATAGCTTATTTTCTTTTGCAGGCTTGACTTGTATTTGCCTAAAAATAGCAATGGTCCAAAACCCGTTGTTGCTTTTATTACTGGTGGAGCCTGGATTATTGGGTACGTGACGTCTGTGCTCCATTTTAAAATTGCAAATTAACGTAATTAGGTGTAATAAGTTTTTTTTCATGTTGCTTTGATTGAGAGGGTGTTCCCTTTCCATGGAATTGTTGATTAGTATATATGAGATTCAATTCTTATTTTTATCTCCTGTTAAAAAGAGAAGTTCATTATATTTTTGCTCACCATTAAGCTTATACATCATGATGGTAGTAGTAAGAAGGTTGCCAATTTACCGAGACGTATAAGGAAATGGGTTTTGAACTTATTAAGTTTTGGAATTGTGTGTAAATGTCGACCACACATGAACATTTATACTGACAACGTTTACTAATTGTACAATTATCTCCTTAATAACTAATTTGTATCAAATGTTACATATTGAAATGTTTAAAACTAGTATTTACGTGTGCTATATTGAATACTCCCTTTCAAGCTAGAGCATATAAATAATATGCACCAAAATATTTCAACCTGGGAGATACTTTGAAGGATTTGGTGAATATGTCAACTAATTGACTACTGGAACTGACAGTCAGTTTTAATTTTGCCTACAATAACTCAATAGCCTAATATGGATCTTCTTTCACATTGAAATCTTACCCAATCAAAATAGTGTGGTAGCAGCTTACAATCTTTAATATCACCTTTGTTCACACTTTAATCTTGATGTATTTGAGCACACAAGCAGAATTCAAGAATTGCTGCTTTACCACATTTGCTACAGAGGATAGTTTGTCTACCGTACCTATTAGGCATGAATAGCTGCCCGGGTCTTTCTATATGCTTCCCCCTAACCTAGGAGTAATTTGATGGCATTGGAAGAATCTAACAGGATGCCACAATGTTTTCAATCAATCCTGCTTGTTTCCTAGAAAATGTCATTGGCATTTGGGAGAGGCAGATTGAGCAGCTTCAATACCCAAGCAACAAGTATTTGAGAAGAGTCAAATCCTTGGTTTGAAACTGAAGGGTCAGATGTTGTTAGAGACAGAATTCCCTTGATCATTTCCGGTGATGGCAATGTTTTCAATGTGAACCTCAAGATAATTGTGAGTACAAAGGCACCAAAATTATGTAAAAAGAGGTTAAAATGGAGTGAATCAACCCGACTAATACTATATCAAGTTTGGTTATTATGTGTTAAGTGTTGGGCAGCCCATGTTTATATGTATTGAATATAGTAACCGTACAATGATATCCCTTACATGTGCAGCGTGAGCTATATTTAATTGTACTGTATAATGTCTTATGGAGTAGTTTCAACCTGAAGAGGTTATACTTATGTTTATAATTATATACAATTTTTTTTTCCTTTTCTGACATTTATCATACCCTGTGCAATCAGAATAAGACGCTACTAATTTCATTATTGAAGGGATTAACGTGTTTGTCTATGTCTGTTGTATATAAACGCACACACACACACGTTCACCACTTACCTATTCTGTGATTACTAGTTTTAAAGTGTGTGTACTGTATTTGTGTAGTTACAAAGCATGGGGTACACTTCTAGGTCAACAGCTATCAGAGAGAGATATCATTGTGGCATGTATTGATTACAGGTGATACTTCCTTCCCCAACTTTCACATCTGTAATGCTCTAGCTAGATGCTATCTGCCGCATTAGAATCGTTATGGAGACAAATATTTATCTGTACTTGTAAATAGTAATAAAGAAAACTGTATTCCTGGGTTCTATTCTACTGTATCATGTTATCATCTTTTCTAAATATTTTCTGTTTTAATTTATGATTTGGTCCTGGTCCTTGTGTTTTTAATTTTTACTGTCTCTTTTTGGTTTCTTCTTGATATTGATGGTAAAATAAGAACTATTTGATAGTTTTCAATCTTCTCGTTTTGTTTTTGAAAGTTCTATTCATAGATACAAAATATTGTTTTTATAATTAGAAAATCTTTGGGCGTAATCAAGCCATGTAGTGAGCCTTTTCAACTTCCGACTTTCCCTTTAGTTTTATGGAGACTCCTGAATGGTTCGATATCTCTAATGTGCCTCTTTTATGCAAGATTTCTTCCGGTTTAAAGCATAGGGATTGTTGAAATAGAAAATTCAAAATCGAAATTTGGTATTGAAAGCGGTAATAATGAAGAATACCAATCCTAGGAAATCAGTGGTTTTTATTGTACCTCATCGCAAACCACTAAAAGCATATGTAATTCAAATAGTACAGAAGGGAGTGTGTTACTTGCTTTTGTCTTTCTATAGCAGTGTTATAAAACATCTCTTTTCTTGCAGAAATTTTCCCCAGGGAACCATCAGCGATATGATAGCTGATTCTTCTCAAGGCATCGCATTTGTGTGCAACAATATTGCAGAATATGGAGGTGATCCTAACAGGTAAATTCTCTTAAATTCAAAGTTTTCTCATTAAGGCATCCAATTTTCTCTTGCTTTAAGGGTGATGGCTTCTCATGATCAATAATGATACTTTTCCAATTTTTTCCCATAGAATTTACCTAATGGGACAATCAGCTGGAGCACATATTGCTGCATGTGTACTGGTGGAGCAGGCAATCAAAGAGGCAGGTGAAGGAGATAGTACAACTTGGAGTCTTTCTCAGATTAAGACTTATTTTGGTTTATCTGGAGGGTAAGTACTTGCAGAAAATCCCTTTCAATCTAAGTAGTTAAATATGCGCGCTATAGCAGAGCGTCGTATAGCGGGAAATCTACCATTTTGTGTGCTATAGTGGCTCAAGCTTCATACTATATGCAAGGGCTCTGTCACCTTACTTTAACACAAACCACGAACACCCAGGGGGCATAACCACCTCTCGAAAGTGCCGTGAACTTGCTTTTGTTGTTATTTGTCCTAAGTGGTGTCACTGTGTTATTGCTCACCGTTGTTTTATTTTATCGCCAAATGTTAATCGGTGATATGTTGTTTTTTGTTAGCGGATTCAAACCCGCGACCTTTATTTTTCCCTCCCTTCCACTTTTATCATCAAACCAACCTTAAATCTCCTATCGCTCAGCCTCTTTATTATATCCTTATGTTTTGTTTTTAAAGTTTTTCTTTAGTTTTTTTTATTATTTTAAACTTCATAGGTCGCCTTTGAAACAATTGTAGCATCATCCACTTGGAGGGTTACAATTATTTAATTTCTTGAATTTGTTGTTATTGACTTGTGTGCCTCTATTCGAGATTGATAACTATGATATGATGTTATCCACATGTGAATTAGTCTTCTTTTCTGCGTTCTATATATATCTCTTTAGCTGGCTGTAGTACGTGGTGTTCTCTTCGATCTCATTTTTATGTTCATCAGAAATGAACAAGGACAAACTCAAGCCCCAAAGATAACTTAAGTGGTTAGGATTGTTTAAGTCTTAACAAACACCTCTGACACAGGATTGTACATCTGGAGACTGGATTGGACATCTACTGTGACTTAACATCAATGCGGGATAGACTTTGATATCATATTCAAATTTGTCTCCATCTAACACTATCCAAAATGTTTTCTCATGGGGTGAGAATTACCCATTTGTAAGGATTATTTTGGTTAACATTCCTACCCAATGTGGAGACATCTAATAATGTTCAACATCAAGTTTCTTTCTTTTCTTTTTTTATTGTTGGGGTCAACTTTCTCCACTTGTTTTTCATCCCTGGCGATATATTCCTCTTTTCCTTGGAAAAATAGCTGGTTGGTTTGAATGAAGTTTTGTCCCTTCAGTTTGTGGCCAATGAATGGAAGAATAGGTGAACCAATCAGGCTAGTTATGTTAGGGTACCCTTCTTCAATATGCTATTTGTTTGCTATGAATGGTGCAAAATGGAGTTTGAAATCAAGGATGGGTCATCATATTGTGCTTTGCTACCTTGCAGAAACCATTGTATTTTCCTTGGTTTGACTGGTTACAAGATGGTAGAACAAATAGCGAACTAGGGAACAACTGTACACTTATCTAGGCTTAAGTGAGAGAAGAGACAATATCTCCTAACTGGTAACAAAAAAATATAGATATGAGATATATACCCAAAATAGGAATGACGGAATTAATGTCTGCACATATGAAAACAAAATAGGAAGATTCTGTTTTATCCTGACAAGGAGGAACTATTTGCCAATCTAGGGTTTGATCTTTGGCACTCAATTCTTCTGAAAAAACAATCCGAAGTTGGCTTAAGAATTAGCGGAGTCTGCGCATTATCCTCTCTTTAAGCTCAAAGGACTCGTACAGTAGGGAGTGTGTTAGATATGAAATAAAAGTCGCTCGTGCTTTCACCTAACAACTTTGGCTATTGTTGTTGTTCGGTTCGTGAAAGATCTCATGATTTAAATGCAAATTTTAATCGTGATATTTTACAAAGTTCTACTACGTTAGAAATGCAAATGTTAATGGTAATATGCTACAAAAGCGGTTGTTCTACAAATACTAAAAATGCAAATTTTGATTGTAATATGCTAAAAAAGCGTTTTGTTTTACTAATATAGGAGTGCTACACTGTTGTACATGTTACCGAATATAATATAGCTCAAGTTGATCATGTATGGATTTAATCTTTTCAAATTATAATGGCATAAATAAAGGTCTCCAGAAGATATGTAATGTGTGATAACTCTTCCAATTATTGGTTTGATTTTGTTTCTTATGGTAAATGCAATGTTATTTGATTGAGATTGTTTATTTTATAACCTTGCAGCTCCCACCAATGATAGTTGGCTTTGCACTAAGATTAACATAATTTATTTGCTGTATTTCCTTCTTACATCAATTCAGGTATAATTTATTTAACCTTGTAGATCACTTCCACAGTAGGGGTCTTTATCGGTCCATCTTTCTAAGGTACACACTTCATTCATCTTCAAGTGAGTTAATGTTCAATCGCCTGCTTCTCCTTGTATTAGACTTTCAATTGACTACCTCTACCGTACAGCATAATGGAAGGGGAAGAATCCCTGAAACGGTTTTCTCCAGAAGTAATGGTTCAAGATCCAAATATTGGAAATGCGAATTCTCTACTACCTTCTGTAGTGCTTTTTCATGGGACTGGGGATTATTCAATACCATCAGATGCCAGGTTTGTGTCCCCCCTTTCTAAAAATTTTGTAACAATAGAAAACAGGAGTATATATTGAGTGTCCTATTGATTTGTTATGGTCTAGTTTTACCGAGATAGCCTACGTGACCTTATTTGGGGAGCACAGTGACTGATAATTGTTTCATGCAATATTAAAGTGCCAAACTTTGTGTAATGGCTGAATTACTGAATGATTTAGTTAGCAATGAGCAGCTTAATTTAACTTCAAGTTATTGATAAACACGTAGAAGAAACAACAAGAACGACCTATGTCAGTTCCTTGTCCCCCTGGTACTAGATTTCAGCAAACAATCAGTATAGAAAGAAAAAAAAATGTTAAGTCAAAAACATGCAATAGATGTAACATGGTGATTAAGTTCAATTGTATGAGGAAATCTCAAAATATCATTATCGTACTATTTGAGGATCTTAAATTATCTATAGAAATTACTTTCTCCATTTCTCTTGTTTTCATTATTTTTTTTGTATATCTCCATACTTACCTGATCGCGTATGACATTTGAGTTCATTACTGTCAAAATGGGCATACTATTATAAGTACGCTGTTAATGATCAACATAAGGTATAACAAGCATTCTGAAGTTGTGTGGTTGTTTAAGCTCTTTGAACCTTCAGGAAAAGATTGCTCCTTATAATGTATTATTTGCTACAGTTCCATGTGGTATGCTGCTGATTAGTTGTTATGAAGGTTCTTTGATGATTGTGTGAATTATGAATTTGCAGTGGCGCTCAATTTCTTATATGTTTTATTAGTTCCACACCCACTGCGTCAACAATAATAGCACACACGAATAAAATAAGATCTCAATACAAAATGGAGATCCAAAATAAAAGAAAAATCATCCTATTCGGAGGCTATGCAGTATCTATCTGCTACCTACAAGATAAGTGGGTTTTTTGATTGAGTGAATACTGATGAAGTGTGAAGCTGGAAATGGAAATACGTGTAGGTAACAAAGTTACATTTAAGCATTTTATAAGCGACAAAGCTGTGAAGAGCTATTGCTGTTATGTGACCATTGGAATTAATTGAAACTTAAGAAATATTCTAGCAAGAATGTTTTCTTGCGCACTAAACTTGGTTAAACTGTTCGAACTCGTTTTTTAAAAGTTGAAATTGCAATGTGCGCATGTAATGCTTTTGCATGGGTTATAAAGTAGGCTTTAATCCTGTATATCCTTCAATGGGCTACTAGAAGAAATGTGCCACTTTTAATAGTGGGTATTTACATTATATAGCAGCGAATTGTCATTATAGAGCAACTAATTCGCTTGTCTTCGTATTGAAGCATCCTCTTTAAAAAAAAATCGGATTTTCAGCTGCTAGACTTTGACCAACATACTATTTTATACAGTACATCATTTGCTGAAACTCTTAAAAAAGTTGGAGTGACGGCTGAAGCAATTATGTACGAAGGGAAGACTCATACAGATGTGTTTCTACAGGTATATATGGCCATTTTCTGAAAAAGTTGTAGTTGGTAATTTTGATGAGAAAATTATGGTGAATGTTAGAATATTTTGTAAGAAGGCATTGATGTGAAATGGTTATACATTTCAGGATCCGATGAGAGGTGGAAAAGATGATATGTTTGAAGATTTAGTAGGATATATCCACGCTGGTGATGCTGAGGCCCGTGCCAAAGATGCAGAGGCTCCTCCAAGGAGACGCCTTGTGCCTGAGTGCATGTTAAAACTCGCTCATACCGTTAGTCCATTCTAGTCTCCAACTAACATTCTTTCTCCATTTTATTATTTTTCTTTGTACATAACCTCATTCACCTGCTAAATTAATTTTCAACACCCATTCTATTATTAGATTTAGCAATACAAGTAGAGTCAAATATTTGTTTGTCATTAATGTTCAATTTTTAACATCGAATTTTTAATTTCACCTAACTTCACCACATCTTTCAATTCCACCCTCCAGCGTTGGACATATGGAGTGTGTAGATTGCAGGACTAACTCTTTTTCTCCACGTTTTAAAAGTAGATTAATTATTTAATAAATTTCAAGTGTCAATAATTCAACCATAGTAAAACTGTAATTCAATAGGATTAATACGTTAACGATTATACTGGTATCTCAATAATGTGTAAATATTATCAAATAAATATTATAACTTTGTTCAATTGAAATTCTGAAATACTAATAGTAACATCCATTATACATGATAAAAAAACAATAAATTAATATAATAGTAAGTTATAAGAAATTATTAGACATGATTTCTTTAGAAAGTGAATTGAGTTTTCAAAGTATAAATTTTCATAATTGTATCACAAGGTTGAGTTGGTTCGATGTTTGTACCATTCTTCCTAAGAAGAGATAGTGAGTAAACTGAGGTACTGCTTTAATTAGATTTCAAAATTTTATAAAATTAATTGCCTATTCTCTTTGATGGAAATAGATGAGTCAAGTCATTGCCTATTTGAGAATTTCCCGACTCGTATGGTTCGATAATAACTAAAAAAAAAGTTAATGAGTTTCAAACTTTTTTACTAATAAATAAAAAATAATTTCATTTTTCTAGTTTTAATTTTAAGGAAAAAAACATCAATATTGTAACACCCTATAACCCTATATTAGTAAACCAAAACTAATAATATGAGTATCACAATTAAGATATTAAGCATAATTATTAAAATATATACTTGCATTTTAATCTCCCAGTCACACACTCCCTACTGCACCTTAATATGCTCACATAGAGCAACTGTTGTAGCATATGAACAAACTACAAACCAAATAAAATATAGGATAAGTTAGTATAATCATAACAATTTATATCAACCAAAACATATTATATAAAAATGAAATTCATCTCGATCAATATAATTCTCAATATCATACAACTACAATCAAATATTTTCAAAACATGTCCCACAATGACCGTCAATACAGATATTTGATTCTTTTTTCTAAAAAAACTCAAGTATCGAGTAAACTTTCCTTTGAACTCTTGGACTTTTAAGTAAATTATTTTTTCTCAATGAGGGGATTGAGCACTCAATTGAACAAGGAACCTCAACTCTCTAGATTTTTAAAATTTTATTTTCACTATAGAAAAATTGATTGGTATATCAAACTGATTTCTTGGCTCAAATTGGGGCTTTTAATCTCTTAAGTCGACTATAACAAATCTTATTTAGTTCTAAAACATAGCACCAAGAGCTAATTTAACCAATCTAATATTTACATCCTCTGAAATTGTTCCTCAATCACATACAATATGTGTTCAATTCCACATCTCAATCATCTCTACTAGTGACATTTTCAATAACAAACAACTTCATTATCTATCACATTTCATCAAATTCTCATTCACACAACTCAATCAGTTAGTATAAAGAAAGAAATAACAAAATAGCTAGCTTCCCCACCTATACTTGAGTTTCTAACTCAACTAAACTTTACCAACTCTATCTCACGCAAGATACTCTTGTTGTACAAAGAAAATTGATATAAGTGATATGAACACATCCTAGTGACCATATACAAACAAAGATTTCATTTTGAACCTTTTGAGTTACATGCAACCACAAATCATCACTTGCACACAAGACTTTTAGACATGTCTCAAGAAAAAAAAGAACAAGAAATGAATTTATTCTAATAATAATTGAATAGATTCTTTATGATAATTTGATTACCAAAAAAATGAGATTGTTTTAGAAAATAACTTGACAAACAAAAATAATGAATAAGACGAAAATCAAATCCTTAATTTGTCCCGGCCTTTTTGAGCAAGTCTTAATTTCATACTTTTCATATTTTGTTTTATTTTCCACATGTAACATCTATTTATGTTTTCAGGGAAATTTTTATTATTGAAACAAATACTTTAATCAAAAATAAATATTTTTTTACTAAATTCAACTGATAATTTTCAAAAAAATTTAATTTAACGCATTGAAGTAGTTTTAAACAATTTTTTTTAAAATAGGACTTAAACTAAAATTAATATATTTAGCATTTTTTTATATAATGTGTTTGATCTTTAATATGCATAAAAAAAATGATACATTATATTCTTGTATTAAAATGACAAGAATAAAAGATAATAAAAATTATAATTATATGATGAAAATATGTATTCTAAAGTTGTTTTGAATAACACTTAAATGTAAAATAATAATAAATAGAAATCAACAAGAAAAAAACACTCAAAGCATGAACATAAAAGAATATTAAAAAGTAAAAAAATGTTGAGAAATTAAATAAACAAACGAAATATAATTACTATAGATAAAAGAATTGAATAATAAATCCATTAAATTGATGAACAGCAATACTAATATTCTCTTTCTGATTTTCATGTTCGATTTTTACGAGAGTTTTGTTAGATGATGTTTTCTTACCCTTGACAATTTATTATGCTTTTCCAACAATACACTTTTAATTTTTTAACAAAATCTTCTTAACTTCTCCTTGGATTAAAAATAAAGATACACTTGGTGAAAAATAACTTTGATCGTTGTAACGTTACTATTATGCAATTATATATATTATACTATTTTTTTTTCACTAATCATCTCTATATAGCATACAATTGTATATATATTGTGTTCACTTCCTTCCATAAATAATTTCTTCAAAATATAAAACTTTAATTCATCAAGTGAATTTAAAAATAGAGCAAATATTCACATGATTCTATAGTTTTAGGCCAATTTCACTTTTGGACGCACCACCTACATTTTCCTTAGTTCTTATATCTATAATAATATATAAAGGGGATTCCTCTTTTTGTGTCCATTTTTCATTTTCCAATTTTACCCTTAATTAATATTTTAAAAATTAATTATTTTATAATTAGTTTATTTTTAACCATTTTTTTTAAATCTTTTTTATTTTGATCGTTATTTCTAAAAACCTTTTCTAACAGTTATTTTATTTAACAACTATTTTAAAATTTATTATATAAATTTTAAAAATAAATATTATTGATCTTATAAAAATTAAAAAATGCGGATACACATGCATGTGTGTTCGCTAGTAACACGTAATCATAATCATAATATATACAAAATTTCAATTTACAAAACAAAATAAAATAACATTTTTGTAAAAACATATACATTTATGAAATGATCATTTTAAAAACTGGATCCTTTCAAGTCACAATCAACAACACATATAAACTCAAACTCAACTATAATTATTACTAACAATATATTATATTCTTCAAAACTTGTGTATTAACTTAAACTCGAAAATTTTATCTTTGTCATACTACCTACCATCCACTCATGCAAAAAGTCCGATACATAGGAAATTAAGTTCTCAACTCATATGACACGATAAATTTATGACTTGTCGAACACAATTCTTTTTCACACGACAAGCTAAATCATAAAAACCTTCATAAGCTCTTATCACCTAATTATTATTTTTTTATATAAGTCCAATAATTTGTAGAATCAAACTAATTTTTTTCAAAATTTTCATTTACTGCACATCCTATAACCATTTAATAATAATTAGATTTACATCACACATAGAAATATATTAGATCAACAACTATGTGTAGATTATGGTCATTGACTCTATTTAATCCCACTAGAGATGATAACATATCGGATCGAGCACAGCTAGTACCTACTCGCTACCAATCCGCATAAAAAAAACCTGTCACATGTCTCATTACCTGCATAAAAAAGTTTGCGTACTTTTTGAATACCCACAAATATTAAAAAAATATATATTTTATAAGAAATGCTTATTTATTATCTAATAACAAAAACAAGAATTCAACAAAAGGTATATATTTCATTCATGTTATAAGTTGAATAAGAAAAGACTTGAAAAACTTAGTATTCTTATTTTCTTCCTTCACGTGATAGACTAAAACAATGTGCTGAGTGAGCTGAAAGGAGATTTCCAATATACATACTCAGACAAACCCCATAAATTTCCCCAAAGAAATCAATCTCTTGTCGTTTTTAGTAGCCTGCCTTTGTGCTATGAAAGTGCACAAAATTTTCAGGCTCAGCAACCACCATGTATTGACCATTTGAAGAAAACCAAATAGACAATGTTGCCATCGGAGAAGATAAGCAACTCTAAACGATGAAAAACACTTCATGTGAACTACATCATAGCAAATAAATAAAAGGTTAAAATACCTTTTTGGTCCCAATTTTCATCAAGTTTTTTCAAATAAGTCATAATTTTGGTTTTGTGTTCAAATAGGTCCCAATTTTCGTCAATTTTATTCAATTGAGACATTTTTTGCTAACACCGTTTAAATCATTAATGGCCATGAACAGTGACTGCCACGTGTCACTTTGTGATTTTTTTGAATTTTTTTAAAATGTACATGTGTTAATCCAAGAGCGTGCCACGTGTCACTTTGTGGCTTTTCTAAATTTTTTATTTTATTTTTTTTGAATTTTTTTTAAATGTCCACATGTCAACCCAGTAGTGTGCCACGTGTCAAAGTCAATGTTCTATATTCAATTTGGTCCCTATATTTGTTATTTTTGTTCAATTAGGTCCCAATTTTTGTTAACATTAACCAGTTTGGTCCCTATCGAAGATGTGACCAAATTTAATTTCTATATGAAAGTTATAATGATGTAAATTTTAATATATTATATAAAAATATTTAATAAAAAATGTGAATTTTAATATAAAAATTAAATTTGATTTTAATTTGGAGAGGGACCAAATTGGTTAATGTTAACAAAAGTTGGGACCTAATT
>Ga0099822_1006366_pt1 | contig 15384 bp, 11 predicted proteins | sample CowpeawhiteBW_FD_76839 | JGI IMG/M metagenome (GOLD analysis project Ga0099822, IMG submission 76839) | Root nodule microbial communities of legume samples collected from California USA - Cow pea white BW | ecosystem: Host-associated > Plants > Roots > Nodule | place: USA: California | collected...
ATTTATCAATGGTTATTCTTTCATCTATTAAGATATATTTCACTTACTTATATATTAACTTAATAACATTACAATATTATCACCTACTTATATAATATTACGCATATTTAAAAAATGTATACACACTGGCGCGATAACGTCTGTATTTATGCTAGTAGTAGTAGTAATAATAATAATAATAATAATAATAATAATAATAATAATAATAATAATAATAATAATACCATTGTAATAATATCTTGTAGTGATAAAAATAATAATAATAATAATATAATAACTACATATATAAAGAGATATACATTTGTTGTGTCTTCATTTGTTTATACAATTTTAACCTCTTAATTATTATTTGTTAAATTAAAATAATTATTCATAATAAAAATTATTTGTCTATTTTATCATTTTAATAATTTTATTAACTATTTTTTTAATTCAAATAATTACACTGATATAAAAGTAAAATGAACAAAAAAACAAATAAAAAATACAAGTAATTGAGATATGATCCTGTAATAAATAAATGTAAAATATATGTTTAACTATAATAATAATAATAATAATAATAATAATAATAATAACACTAAAATAATATCGCATAATTTATAAAAAATAATAATAATAATAATACAACTACATATATAGAGATAAACATCTTTTGTGTTCTTTTTTGTTTTTTCAATTTTATCCTCTTAATTGTTGTTTTAAACTTAAATAATTATTTAAAATAAAAAAAATATTTTTCAGTTTTATTATTTTACTAATTTTAGTAACTATTTTTTGAATTTAAATAATTATTCAAATGTAAAGATAAATAAACAGCAAAACAAATAAAATGGTTAAGTAATTGAAACATAATTCATAAATAGTAAATAAAAGTAAAATGTGTATGTAACCATAATAATAAAAACAATAATAATAATAATAAATATTATAATAATTATAGTTCTAATTAATAATAATAGTAGTAATATAATAATAGAAATCATCGTAGTTAATAATGATAATAATAATACTTATAGTAATACTGATCATAATAATTATAGTTGATAACAATAATTATAGTTAATAATAATTATTATTATTATAATTAAAGCTGATAATAATAATAATAATAATGATAATAATTTGATAATAATAACAATAATATAAAAATAAAATAATAAATATCATGAAAATTAGGTTATACTGTTGTAAATGTTATTATTGATGAAATGAAGTTGTAAATTCAGTTTTAATTATAATTAATAAAATTAATATCATAATATGGTGGAGTTAATTGATTTTACAAAATAATTATAATAGTATATGACCGGTGTGTGTACACACATCTTTTTTATTTATTTCAAAACTGTTTAGAATAATAATATTATTGTTATTATATTTATTTAACCATTAAAAATAATAATAATATTATTAATATAAATTATAAATTTTTAAAAGATTAAAAATCTATTTAGCAAAAATATTTAGTATAATAACGTTTTTTATAATTAAAAAAGCACTTATATTAATAACATCATTATGAATAATAATAATAATAATAATAATAATAATAATAATAATAATAATAATAATAATAATGATACTAATAATAACAAAAAACTGATAATAATAATAATTTTTATACTATAAATATTAATGTCAATGCAAATATTAAGGCCAATGCTGATTTACTAATAATCTATAATTATATATAAAGATATACATCAACAACAAAACAATTAAGAATGACAACTAATTGAAATATGATCTCTAGTAAATAACATTAAGATTGTGTGTCTAACTATAATAGTAATAATATTATTATTATAATAATATCCCGTTGTGATAATAATAATAATACCATTATAATAATATACTGTAGTGATAATAATAATAATAATAATAATAATAATAATAATAATAGTAATAATAATAATAATCCACTAACTAAATATATAAAGAGAAACACATTTTTATGACATTTTTTTGTTTTTACAATTTTATCCTCTTAATATTATTTATTAAATTTAAGTAATTATTCATAATAAAAAATATTTGTCAGTTTTATCATTCTACAAATTTTAGTAACTATTTTTTTTGAATTCAAAAAATACCAAGATATAGAGATAAAATGAATAACAAAACAAATACAAATAGCAAGTAATTGAAATATGATCATGTAGTAAATAAAACTAAAATATGTGTATAACTATAATAATAATAATAATAATAATAATAATAATAATAATAATAATAATAATAATAATGTCACTGTAATAATATCGCATAGTGATAAAAAAATAATACTAATACTACTACTAATAAGAATATTAATATTAATACAACTACGTATATAAAGAGATAAACATATTTGGTATCCTTTTTATTTTATCAATTTTATCCTCTTAATTATTATATTTTAAATTTAAATAATTATTTATAATAAAAAAAATATTTTTCAGTTTTATTATTTTACTAATTTTAGTAACTATTTTTTAAATTTAAATAATTTTTCAAATGGAAAGATAAATGAACAATAAAACAAAATAAAAATGACAAGTAATTGAAAGATGATTCCTACATATTATATTAAGTAAAAGTAAAATTTGATCTAACAAAAATAATAAAAACAATAATAATAATAATAACTATTATAATAATTATAGTTCTTATTATTATTAATAATATTAGTAATATAATAATAGAAATAATTATAATTAATAATAATGATAATAATATCCATAGTTGATAGTAATAATGATTACTAATTATAGTTGATAATAATAACCTGTGACGGATCTTGACCAATAATTTTGGAGAAGCCAAAATAATTTATAGTAACAAATTTTGAACTCATCAATAATTTATTCAAAATAAAAATCTCCAGTTATTCCTTTTTGAATGTAAATAACCATGTTGTGTTCAAGAAATTCATCTTTCATCTTATTCTGAATTTTGTTTTAATAATCTTCATTATAGAAAATGAAACATTAAGAGTTAAATAAAATGAATTAGACAATCAATCAAGTAAAATATCTTTAATTTGTTTATTTTTGTCAAAGATTGACATAATTCAATAATGGTCGACAAATCCTTCAAATTTGAATGGGTATGAACATCAATAATGAAATGTTGGAGTGAAATTTTAAACTAATCATATATTTATCAATATACCTATTTTTTTAGTTTAAGACAAAGAAATAATTTATCATAATCTAATAAAAGTTGAGACATAATTGCTAACAAAAATATATAATAGTAATAATATTATATATTACAAATAAGAATAATCACTTTACTACTAATAATGTTAAAATAATAATAGTAATAATATATAATAGTAACATATAATAATAATAATAACAATAATAATTATTATTATTATTATAATACTAATATTTGTTATAATTTGACTACTATCGCTATAAATAATATTTATAATAATATTATTATTAATAATTAAAAATATTAATACTTATAAAAATATTACAAATAATAATATTATTTATAATTAATATTATAGTTGAAATCATAAATAAATGAAAAAATAAAAACAAATTGACTTTTGTAAGATTTGAATTTGGGTCCTTTTGTACCAAAGTTTTAAAATGACAAAAAAACTAATTTTTATGACGTGTTAATAAAAGAAAATAGGTAATATAGTAATTTTGATAGTATCTTCTTTTCTTAAAAGTAAAACTGAAATAACGAAATGTGGAGATAAAATAGTATATTTTATTTATACATTAAATATATTAATATATATTTCTTATAGATAAAATAATAATAATAATAATTATATTATTGTTGTTTATAAGAGAATATAAGACAACATAATAATAAGAAAATATGGAGATCCATCATTTGCATATTGTGTTTTATTTTCTAGTGTATGTGTGTCAACTTTTTTAACTATAGTCAAAATTTATTAAATTATGAAATAACTTTTAATTATTAAAAGTAAAATGATTTTTATAAAAATTAATTATAGAAAATAAAGGAAATTATATATTTTTTATTATATAAAATATTTTTTATTGTGAATAATTTGTTAAATTTAAAAAATAGTTACTAAAAGAGTAAAATTGAAAAATATTTTTTTAATTTTCGGTAATTATTTGAATTTTAAAAAACAGATAATTATTATAAAGGTAAAATTTTAAAAATTATTTATTTCAATTTTAACAATTAATTATTTAAACGGTAAAATTGTGAAAGAATTATGGGCATGAAAAGGTGAATCCATTTATATAGGGTTTTTTATGAATAATTAGTTCAATTTTAAAAAAAGTGGTTATTAAAAGAGTAAAATTGTGAGATCCTTTTTTTTTCTCTCTTTCTTTTCTCCTCTGCCTACTCACAGAACCCACACTATTCTTAAAACCACTCATAGGCTTTGCATTCACCTTCTTATTTTCCACTTCTCTCTAACTAGAGGACTTGAGCTTCCATTCTAATATATCCTCCATTCTTGTTGCAGCAAGCGAACTTGAGATCAGAACAAAACCTCTTCCCCAAGTTGAGTTTCCTTCCTATCCATGTAAGTCAATTTTAGTTTCCCCAATTCTCTTCAAATTTTGAATTCTGGAGTTCCATTATTGCTAAATCGAATTAGGATCCTATTCTCACTTTGTGAACCTATATTCCAGTTCCTTAGGTTGTGAAATTGAAGTGCCTCACGGTTGGAAGTTATCCTTGCTAGTGGGTGATTGTTAGAGGTAAGGGAAGCTAACCTTTTTCTTAAATTTCGTACAGAAATATGTTTTTATGACTTTTAATTGTGTGATTGAGTGTTGAATTGGTGCTTGAACTGTATAATTGGGTGTGTGATTGATTTGTGCGAAAATTATGGGCTTTTGCATGTGGGAACAGATTGGGAATCCTGCGCGAATTGTCGCCTAGGCAAGCTGGTTTCGCTTGAGCGAGAGACACTTTCGTCTAAGCGAAACTACTTGGCCTGAGTGAGAATTCGCCCAAATTTTAATTGCCCTCTGTTTGGAGCCTCGCTCAGGCGAGAATGACCTGCCTAAGTGAGATACCTCTCTCGCTTGAACGAGATCTTCTAGCTTGAGTGAGAACCACTGCAACTGAATGTTTATTTCTCTGTTTTAAATGGATGAAATTGTAATTTAATGAGATAAATGTGAAATTTGTTCATGATTTGCTTTGACTGTTGTGGCAGGTAGTATGTGTGGTGAAACTGTATAATTTTGGATTATGAGAAGATGTGGTTGAACTACAATTTCAAGGGAAATTCCAATGAGTATGTTAGTGTGTCGAAGGACATGAAGACTCACTATTGGTTGGTATCCTGAAACTCCAATAATCATTCACGCTCAGATAGAGCATAATGGATTATGTCGTGAGGAGTAGCAGGAGGTCCTAGTCTTTGGACTTAATCAGTCTTAGACGCGAATGGGGCTTACCCTGGGAGTGGTTGAGTGATAACCCCTTGAGCCCAAACTCTGCAGAGTTTGGGAACCGTCACAGGTGCACGCCACCAAGAGATCCAATGTCGCTTACATAATCCGTATATTGAGTCTAAAGTCATGTATTTGTGTTGTATTGTAGTGGTTTAAGTAATTCTGATGAATGTCAAAAATGCTTGCTTGGTATTCATAATTGAACTGCATGATCCTTCTTAATAAAGTTAGCTTACCCTTTTTGCATGTGTTGTTCTCTTTGTATGTTCTCTCCTTTGCAATGATCACCTACTAATTGGTGTGAGCAAAGAAAGATTTAGGTGAAGACACCCCCCCTCTTGGACAGGAGTTGATCCGTGACTTGGATATCCAGCAGTAGTTTTTGGATTATGCTCTATTGAGTTTTGGATGTACACGTTAAGTCTTCCTTAGTATAGGTTGTACATGTTGTTAGTGACTTATATGGTTATTTTGGATGACTATATTAACACTTTGTACTGGCCTATTCTGACTATCTGCTTTGCTCTGACTATCTGCTTTGCTTGATCGTGATATAATGTTTTATTTAGTAGTATAAAAACTATTAAATGAGATGTTAAAAAAATAATCTTCTTTTATTTTGTGTAATTATTTAAACTTAAAAAGGTAGTTATTAGAAAGGTAAAATTTAAAATAAAAACGTGAACATTAAAATAGTTAATTTTCTTTATTCGTTGTATAGATTATGATTCAAAATGTGATCATGTGTGTTCATTTTCTTTTATGATATAATAAAATTTTGGTTAAAAATGTTTTTTTCCCCTTAACTTTGTAGTAAAAATCGTAATTAGTCATTCTTCACAACTTTGATATAATTTAGTCCTCAAATCTTATTATAAATGCGTAAATTTAGTTATTTTAACCAAATTTTATTTTAGCAAAATTTGGTTAAAATAACTAAATCCACATATTTCTAAGGTTGAAAACTAAATTGGACTAAAGTCTTCAAGATTGACTAATATAAATTTTATCTCTGAAAGTAAATAGACAAAAAACATATTTAACCATATTTTTTATTAGACTATAGAATTATTATTAATTATTAAAATGAAAATATCAAAAAGTTATAAAATACATTTATAATTATATATAACGATGATTATCTCTTTTGTGTTCACAATCACTTATAATTATTAAATTTTTTAAAGACTAACAATTATTTTTATATATTTTTTTATAAAATTATTCTATTAGTTATTTTTTTTTCTTTTTTTTAATTTATTCCCCTTTATTTTTAATAAATATAAATTTATTTTTTATATCAATTTGATAATAATATTATGATTTACTAATATAAAAGACGTGTACATAATGCATGCTTTTACACTAATTATAAACATAAGTAAATAATCATTACAACATTATTGTAAATATTTTTTTTTTTGTATATGTAATTTTGTTAATATAAATAATTATTTGAATTAAAAACAATTTACTAAAATTGTAAAATTAAAAATATTTTTGTTTATCCATTTTAAATAATTATTTGTTAAAAAAACTAGTTACGAATAAGATGAAACTTAAAAAGAATTTTGTTTTGTAAAAAAAATAAATTGTGAAAATACATTTACATATGTATATTTGTTATTTTTTTACATGATAATAAAATACACTAAAATTATTATTATTTTGATTGTTACTATTACAAAACTTAATATAAATAATTTTATAACTTTATTATAAATATTTTTTTTCCTTTATGTAGGTAGCTTTATAATTAAAAAATAATTGTTTAAAAGAATGTCAAATTAAAAAATAGTTAAATTTAAGAAGATTTAATTATATTTTAAGTTCTTGATGAATTTAAAAATTTTGAACTGAGTCCATGATAAATTTTCATGGTGGTATTAAGTACTCAATAAATTTAAATATTTTTTTTCAATAGAATCTTAAATTTTAAACAACTTTCCTATTAACGAGGTGATGTGGCATTTAAGTAACCAATGTAGTTACTATTTTGCGGAGTCACTATCGTTACATATTATTATATTATTATATTATTTTATTATTTTATAATTCATAATTTGTAATTTATAATTTATAATTTTATAATTGTTAATTTTATGCTTTTATAATTTAGTAATTTAAATCAAAATTGTATAATTATAAAATTAGGATTTTATGAAATATAAAATTATGATATATTTTTAATTTTTATTTAACTCATAAAATGATAATTTTATAATTATATAATTTTGAATTCAAATAATAAAATTATAGATATTTAAATATTTAAAATTATAAATTTTAAATTTTAAAATAATAAAATAACAAAATAACATGTGATTAGACAACGTAATATAACAAAAAATAACTAGGTTAATATCTTAAGAGACTCATCACCCAGTTAATAAAGAAAGTTAATAGTGAAACTCAATGAAGAAAGTTAAATTTATTAAATACTTAATATATTAAATACTTAATAGATCACAAAATTCGATCATAACTCAGTTAAAGTTCCTAAATTTAATAAGAGACTTAAAATATAAATTGTTTAAAAAATAATTATTTAGAAGATAAAACTAATAAAAGAATTATTTTAATTATAAAACATATTTAAAGAATCTATTAAAAATAATAGTAAACATAAATAATCTTTTATATATATAAATATAATAATATTAACTATTTGAATATAAATAATATTAAAAGAAAACTGTATACATAAAATAATAAATATTCTTTATTAATAGAGTGAATAAATATAAATAATTTATCTTCTATGATTTAAATTATATTATGACAATTACTTTTTGCATCCTACCATTTCTCTTTTCTTAGATCTATCGTTTCTCCGGTTATTTTTGAAATTTATTTTCTAAAATACAATAATTTTTTTTTTTCTGAAAATCAATCGTTTCTTCTTTTAGGAAAAACATTTTTCAGAAGCTTTTGACGGTGGAAGAGGTAAAATTTGATGGAGTGAAGAAACTTTAGCCGTAATTTGATTGTAATAGGAATGACCTACGCCTTTGCCGAAGAACATGTTTCCACTCGTCGTTCTATAAAGATTTTTTGTTTTATTTTTTTTTTTCTGAGAAAGTTCAGAGGACCACCGTGTTGTTTTTTTCCCTCCAAAATATATGATTGATGGGTACCTTGCACCGGCACCGGTTATCCCTAATAATAATGAAAATTGTAATAAGCCTAGTTAAAATGCATAAAATGTTGCGTGTGATTGGGTAACACCTTTATAAGATCACTAATTGCTGCTTTAGTTGGTGTTTAAGAAAACCCTCCGGCCATTCTAACCTCAAACCCTAAAACTGTAACGGTCGCATAGATTCGCCAAATCCACCGCCGCCGGTTCAACTCAAAACTCATCTCTCCCTTTATTCGAGGTTTCTTTCTTCAATCACTCTCTCGCTCTTCATTTTTCAATGACACTCTGTATGAATCTGACCCCTCTGTTATGCGTTGTTGTGTTTTTATTTTCAGCGGGAAGGAGGGTTGCTAGTTTGTTTCATCTTATGTTGTTTTATGTAAACAAAGTAGAAATAAAAAAGAAAAGAGATGTTCTTGTGAAACTCGGTAGGAGAATAGTTATGTGCAGTTAATTATGGATTCATAATAATGACAGAATTTTTATTTTCTTTTTATAATGTTTGTTGGGTTTCTGTTTATGTAAAGTTTGTGTTTTTTTCTATTCAGTTGTTATTTCTTGGTGTGGATTAGTGAATGTATGACCATGCTTTTTAAAATGAATCTGCAGTTTTGCTTTTGGCCGCAGTGTCGAGGTTTTGGACACCTGGAAACCGCATGGAGGTTGCAGTTGTGGTCAAACATTTTTTCTGTAACTTCCCGCAGTATCAAGGATGGGGCTGAAACACAACTGCCGCCATAATTTAAAACTTTGTTTAGAACACCATTAGGAGTTTTGAAACTCTGTGTGGCTGTTTTGGGCTGATATCGTGTTAACTGACTATTCTTGCAGGCCTTTAGGGGAAGTGACTGAAAGAGGCTTTGGCAATAGATTGGAGTGTAGGTTAGATTCAGTTGGTACATTCAATTAGAAAACTTAAGATTATTGTAAGATATATAGATACAAAGAAACGAGGATTTGCTGGGTGGTCATGTAAGATATTTAGATATAGAGAGAGGTGTTTTTTGGGGGTGATCTTAGATTATCAGTATTAGTTTGGCAGTGTATTTAGGCCTCTGCATATTTCTTGTCTAGGAGGTGTTTTTCCATTTTGAGATCCGTGATTGATGGATGTAGTAAATGATTTGCATATGGGAGGTTCAACCAGTACAGAGGACGTAAATTTGTCACAGAAGCGGAAAGCGCCGAAAAGGAAGAAAGAAGGTAATGCTGTTGAGTGTGAAGGTCCTGATTTTTCACTGGATAATTCTTCACCGAAGATGGATGGTACTGTAAATCACCCATTGCCTAATTTCGTAAGTTGCCTAATTGTAGAATTTAATTCGACGAAGCAGAATGAGAAGACCAAACGGAAGAAGACAACACATGACCCTATTGAAGGCAATAATAGCGGTTGTGGCACTTCAGAGAATATTTTTTCACCAAAAGCTTCTGTTCCTGCATTGGATATGCTGTCAGGACATCCAATTCAATGTTTTTCCACTGATCCAATAACAAGTCAATCTTGTGAGGAAGTGGGTTTTTGTCAGGGAGATCATGAAGAAAAGGAGCAAAAGATGAGCAATACAACTGCAGCAAAAGCTTCCACACCGGCAGGGGATATGCTTTCAGGACATCCAATTCAAGGCCTTTCCACTGATCCAATAACAAGTCAATCTATTGAGGGAGTGGGTTTTTGTCAGGCAGATCACGAAGAAAAGGAGCAAAAGATGATCAATACAACTGCAGCGAAAGCTTCCTCACCTGCATTGGATATGTTGTCAGGACATCCAGTTCAATCTTTTTCCACTGATCCAATAACATGTCAAGCTTGTGAGGAAGTGGGTTTTTGTCAAGGAGATCATGAAGAAAAGGAGCAGAAGACGGTGGATACAACTGCAGAAAAGCAGCACAACGTTCCAGAAGTAAGCTGCTACCACATTTCTGTTGCAGCAAGTCCTGAGCCTTTTGCGAAAGAGTGTGTGCCAGAAATTAGTATAGAGCATAGCATAAATGATAACATTTCCAACCCGGAGGATAAGAATAGTTTTCTAAATGGTACAAGTCCGATGAAAGAAGATGTTTATGACCCAACAGATAAAAACATATGTTACAAAGCCTGTGCAAGGAGACAAATGGTTAATGCTGATTGTAGGAGAAGCAGTGGTGACCACAGTCCTGAAAATCCTAACAAGGAACCGACTTTTCAGGATCATGACAAGGATTGTTCACACCAACTTTCTGATGGATCATTGAGAGTTGGCATGATAGATGAAGAGACAAAACTTTCATTTGATCAAGTTACCTCACATAATGGAGCAGCAGCTGAGGAAATAAAGTTGAGCACTGACATCATTGATGAGCGAAGATTTATGACTACTGTTGTAGACATTCCTGTGGAGCATCTCGAAGCAGGTGGTAGACAACTGGATGATACAGAGATTACAAGAAGTAATCTGTGTTGTGCAGGTGATGTTTCTGATTTAAGATTAGACACAGTAAGATATGATCATTTAAAGATTTTATAATTCTCATTGTTGGTTTTGCAGGTGAGCAAATAGAGTTGACCACTGACAACATTAATGAGCAAACATCTATGACTGCCTCATCTGCAGTTGGCATTCATGTGGAGCAAGTTGAAACTAATGGTAGACAGCTAGATCATTCGGAGATTACAAGAAATGATCTATGTTGTGCAGGTGATGTTTCTGATTTAATCTTAGACACAGTAAGAGATGGTCATTTAAAGATTTCACAATTCTCACTAGACAGAAGTGGTTTGGGGACCCCAAAGAAGAAGCTTCTCATCCTTGATGTGAATGGACTGCTTGCTGATTTTGTCAGTATCGATGTCACTAGTACAAGATATAGACGAGAACCAGAGCCAGATTTTATACTGAAAGGGAGAAAAGGTAACATGAGCAAATATCTGGTTTCCTCATTTCAAATTTCATATTTTGGTCCAGGTTGAATTTGAGTGCCATGTTATTTTTTCCTTTTGCAGTCTACAAGAGACCCTTTTGCAAGGATTTTCTACAGTTTTGCTTTGACAGATTTCATGTAGGAGTATGGTCTTCTAGAGCCAAGTATTTCCCATTCTATGACTATTTATTTTTATTGTTTTGACGTAGGCTTGAGTTGCAATCAAAGACTTTTCGAATTTTATTTAAGCAATAGAAAAATGGTCTTCATACATTATTTTACTTTGCCACTATTGGCAGGTTCAATGTTGAGGAAGCTATCAAATTTCTTATGGGGAAATCTGCATCCAAACTTCTCTTTTGTTGGGTAATCTGATCTTAACTCTTTTGTATCTTTTAGTATTTTTTTTAGGGGCTTTTGGTACGGTATAGTAAGTCTGCAATAAATAATTTCTTTTCCTCAACCTAGTCATAGGAATTAGGTACATCTTCTATCTATTTAGGTGTACTCTAACAATTTTACTCTAAATGGTCTTTTGTTTTATGTGGGCCAGATGTGGAAGGGTTATTTGAATTGATTTTGTAATTCCTTGCATATCTATTAAATAGGATATTTTGTTAATGAAAACAACTTGTTAATTTAAAAAATTGCTGTCTGTCACCTATTTAATTTTTCTCATTTAACATCTTGTGTCTCTGCAGTACGGCTTGTTATATTTTTGCTTCCTGACTGACTCTTATGCCTTCTCGTCTGCAGGCTTTTCTATATCATTAGTTTATGTTTTAATTATCAGTACCCAAAAAGAACGTACATTGGCGACATTTAAATATATGGAGTTACATGATATTATAATAAATGTCAATCAACAAGAAAAATATATAGCACTGCCAGCCTTTTAATTATGGTTGTCCTTTGTTTGAATTTTGAGGGTGTGTATGGATTTTGATTTAGGCAAAGCGGATGGGGTGATATTGTAAATCATAACTACATTGTAGTAAGATAGTTTGTGTTTCATCACTATAAATGCAGTTTTAGCCTGTAAATGGCTACTGTCATCTTCATTCCTTCTTGGAATTTCTGTAGAAGCTATTAATCTTTTTGTATAATGTGATATGCAGAATCAGTCCCACTGTACTACAACTGAATTCGCTACTGTTGAGAATATACACAAGCCCCTTGTGTTGAAGGAACTTAGAAAGTTGTGGGAAAAGGAAGATCCCAATCTACCATGGGAGAAGGGAGAGTTTAACGAGTCCAACACATTATTATTGGATGACTCCCCTTACAAGGCCCTAATGAATCCTGTAAGCTCTCTTGTTTTGTTTTCCCTTTATGCAGTAAGCTTTACTTTCTGCTGTTGTCATTTCAACCTTGCAATTTATTTTCAGATGCATTCAGCTATATTTCCCTATTCTTACCGATACCGCAACACCAGAGACTCAGAATTAGGTAGGACATTCTTCTGCTCATCTTCCTCTCCTATATAACACATGCTCCCTTTTTCAAATAACAAATTCTTTAATCATATTGATGTGAAATTCATGTTAAGCCTCTCATTCTTGTGTTCACAGGACCAGGAGGTGATCTTCGGATTTATCTAGAAGGGTTGGCTTTAGCCGAGAATGTAAGAAACTACGTGTCAGAAAATCCTTTTGGCCAACGACCGATAAGAGAATCAAATCTATCCTGGGGTTACTACCGTAGAGTTATAGAATCAGTTCAAAAGAAGCGATGGAGGAGATAATTGCTTACATAACAATGCATGATGAAAGCTCAGACATGATGGGGGTTCTCATTCACATTGATGATTCAGGCACTGCATTTGTTTAATCACTCTGGTGAATGAAATGACGTTCAGTTTTGACTTAAAATAGATCAGTTTTGTTTACTTGCTACTTAGCCAGAATGACTAGCAGGGCATATAGTTCAATTGTTTTCATAAATTTTTGACCTTCTTGGAACGTTTTTGGTTTGCCGTTGGAAATCACAGACCACTGAACTCTAGTTTAGAGCTGGTCAAAATTGGTTGTGGTTCACTATTTTGTGTAAAACTTGGATTAACAGAATAAACTAGAGTTTTATTTGAAGCCACTTCAGGTGACTTTTTGATCCACAGAAGAAGATGCAAGTCTATTAGGTATTATTTCCTTCTTCCATACATATCCTTTTTTGATAAGGGAGCTAGTTAATTATACAATGATTTTGAAAGTTAAAAAAATGATATTTAATGACCGAAGTTTATTTTAAGTTTTTAAAGGAGATTTCAGTCACTAAATATCATTTTTTTTATTTGCTTTTGCATTTTAAAAGATTATAATCTAATGCTCTCTTCTTTTTCTAGTCCTATGTTTTCTGTTAGTATTCCATATCTGTTTTGTCCTTTGAATACTGTGTTTATTTTTATTTTTTTCTAAAATCCTCTAAAAATTGGTTCTGCGTACGTATTTTTACAAAGTTGTGATATTTTTAGGGATCAGAAAGAGGGAAACACTAATGCATACTAGAAATGAAAGTCCTAATAGAACTATCGGTGTGAAAGGGAAAAAGGGTTTTGGGGGAAGCAAAAAGATAGTTAAAATCCATAATGTAGAGGAAAGCTAATAACAAGACTAATACTTACAAAATTGAAGTTTAAACTGTTTTAAGTTTTCTCTTAAAGTAAGAGAACTTGTTCAAAGAATTTTCAGATTTCTTTGAGAATGTACAGAGTTTCTAGGTTTGAGAAGGTTGTGTTTTTCTCTAGTAACACTTACCCTCCTTATCTATTATTTATGCTATTTATACACGTAGAAATATAAATTTTTATATTCAACGCAATTTGAAATTAAAATAATGTTCGATTATTTTTTCAAAATGCATTTCTTTGGTCATTTTGAAATTGGAATTTTTCATCTTTTTTCTTTGTTTTTTCATAATTTAGAGAATCTTGCAACTTTTTCTTGTTTTTCTTCTTTTCTTCATATTTCAAGGAATCTAACATTTTTTTTTTTACATTTTTTCTTCGTAATTTCTAATACGAATTGCTTTATTCTTTTTGGAAGACTTATGAATTAATCGCTAAGTCTCACCTATTTGTTGTCCATTATTATCATTAATTTTGGAAATGCTCAGGGCAGGGATTAATTCATTGTATGTTCAGTCCATAACTACTGTTTTTGACTTCTTTCAATAATTCTTTATTCTCATCATCAAACCCTAAGGAAGATAAAGCTTTAATTAATAAAACTTTTATTTTCGGTTTAGACTTACCCTTAAAATTCAGGTTCAACTCTTTGGATACTTCATTCTTCTTCTTCTGAGGGATAATGAACATAAGTTGTGAAATTTCTCTGCAAAGAATTCAATTTCTTTTACCCTAAGATAGATTCTAGTAGGATCTTATACCAAGGTTGTTGGTAATACAAATATAAGTAGGTGGGTCGAATGGTCCACAAAATCTCTTTTCAGTTCCAATCTTTAAAAGTTTAAGAAAATAGTCGACAACTCTTTTCCAGACTGTATAATTAACCTATGCAAAATCTAAAGTTCTAGAAGCATAATAAATAAGATGTGACCTGAGACATCACCTAATATATTATAGTTCGATGCATCACACATAAGATAAAGTTCAGTTAGAAGGTTGGATGATAAGAGTTCAGATATCCAAAGGCATCAACTCTATTCGTAGTAGATGTAGTTTTTGGATGGTTTAGCTTAATTCAGAAAAAGAAAGTCTTTTCCAATAACATTTCGAATCTAAAATCAAGAACAAAGATTCCTCTATTGTCAACCATTAAGTATAAAACTAAACCAAGATTTGGAAGAAACACATGCTTTTATATATATATATATATATATATATATATATATATATATATATATATATATATATATAAAATTATATCTTTATATAACAATATATATTATTTGTATACATCAAATACATTACTCACTCCA
>Ga0099822_1006367_pt1 | contig 15382 bp, 11 predicted proteins | sample CowpeawhiteBW_FD_76839 | JGI IMG/M metagenome (GOLD analysis project Ga0099822, IMG submission 76839) | Root nodule microbial communities of legume samples collected from California USA - Cow pea white BW | ecosystem: Host-associated > Plants > Roots > Nodule | place: USA: California | collected...
AGTATCTCCCCCCCCCCCCACTTACCATAATACCTTTTACTCAGCTTGTATTACCATAACCCAATGTATTACAATATATACAATTATTTCTTACTTAGCTTGGTTTACCATAACCCAATTATCTTATTCCCGCCAGCTACTTCCCAAGCCTTAATCACTACCTCTTGTTGGCACCTATTCTCCTTATTTTAAAAGAGTCCAATCGTTTATCCTAATCCATCACCACCCACTTCCCTCGCAGTCCCCCAAACAAAGCAATTCACTGATCCTGTCCCAGACGTCGCCTGGCGGACAGCACGATGCCGCCAGGCGGTGTCACAGTACATGCGCCCTCCTGGTTTTCCCTGCTACTACTACGCGTTCCCCATTTTCTTGGTTTTACTCTCAATTCAATTTACCGTCCTACACTGATTCACTCGAATTCACCAAATTACCTAGTTCAATATTGTCTCCTTCCGTGTCATATCCACTGTTAGCATTACATTAATTTATTTCCATTCCTAAAACAAGAACCCCCAAATTCCAACCTTACTTGTTCATACGTGGCTTCCTAAAACACGCTTAAATACTAATATACAACACATAAAACACACGATAATAACCATAAACACTCCTTCAGGAGTCCAATAATCATTGTATCGATCAGAAACCAATAAAATTACGCAAGCAACGTCGCACCGCCTGGCAGATATTCATCATCGCCAGGCGATTCAAGCCCAAATCAAGAACAACCACCATATATGATGTGTCGCCTGGCGGTAGGGGTTGAACCGTCAGGCGGTTTCTGGAAAAATCCAGAAACCTCAATGGAACAGTGCAGAACGACGTCAAACAGAGGAAAAATCATGCAATCCTCATATAGCAGTATATAACTATTCAAAAACACGCAAAACATACAATAAACAACTCCCCTAACCTGATATCCTTGCCCTAATTTCGAATTGAAGAGATGTCCTTCAAGCAACTCTCTTCTCCTTTGGTCCTTCTGCAAAAATGGCTTTCACTCCTAATTTTTCTCTGTAGTTCTCGCCTATATAAAGGTACCTCTCTGCCCAGATGTTTTCCTCACAATTCCAGGTCCTTGTTCCTCTCAAATTCTTCTCTCCCTCCCAATTTAACTCTCTTAATTACTCCTTTAACCTACCAAAACGAAAACTAAATAAAATGGGTTGATGGTAATGTTAATTACCATTCAATTGTTGAATTCCTCTTGTCCCTCCAACCATCCTTGACTGCTAAGTTTACTAGGGTTCCTTTAACCCTTCAAATTCAAGACAAACCTAAAAATAGCCAAAAAAAAATAGAATTTCCTTTGGGTCCTCCAAGGTTTGAACCCACCCCCATGCACATACCAAACCAATACCAAACCATTCAACTAATTCTTATTTTATACTAATCAATATAATTCAATTATTATAAAACTCAACCACGCGTTTAATATACATAAAAATAATACCAATTTAATAACACACAAAAATAACATACATAAGACTTGAACCCAAGTCGTCTCACACAATTAAGTACTCTCAACCACTTGAGCTAATACTTTTCCACATCATAATACTCCGCATTTATTAACTTAAAGATTCTCTTTACCCACATTTATTAAATAATTATTTAATTACTATTTAATTTTTCCCAGATCTTACATATGTCATTAAATATTTATATGTGGATGGCGTGCAAATGACTCATATATGCAATAAAATAGTCTCTAGAACTAAGTTGTTTCTATAATCTAACTTTGAAATATAAGTTATATTACTTTGAAATATAAGTTATTTCTAGGTGAAGCCAATGTGATTTTAGAAGTTAGAATAATAAGGAACGTAGATAGTATATTACTCTCCCAAGAACAATATTATGAATGTTGAGATACACTTTCAAGACTTCTGAGATACCTAAGAGATTCAATGAATTATGTCATTGAATATAATGGATTTCCCATTGTACTAGAAGGGTAGAATGATGCTAACTAGAGCTATGATTAAGAAGAGACAAAATCCACTAGGTTATATATTCACCTTTAGAAGTAGTGTGATTATATGGTCGCATTCCTAATATGGTTTTTCTCTCTCTGGTGGCTTCACTGATCTCATATGATTCGCTTCCAATGAGAGTAGTGATGCTGCTGCAAATGTGGTGTAAATGAGAGTAGTGATGATGCTGCAAAGGTGGCGTATTCACGACCGTAGGTGGCACATTCATAATGGGAGATGCGGTTCGTGTTTGTCATGATGATATAGAAGAGTCGCGCTGCTTGCTATGGGGGTCCGCATCAACGTCTTTAGTGGTTTCTCGTTCCTGCATTCGGAGCTCGCGGTAGTGATGGCAGCGATTTGAGAGTTTGTCAGTGTTTGACATAAATGCGATCTAGTGGTGAGCTGCTTCGATGACAAATTTTTTGTTGCATTGGTTCCCGATCTGTTTACGTTCGCAGGTGAAAATTGCAGGTGCAGATTGCAGGTTCAAGTTTGTGGTGGTGTTGGACTCATGGTGCAGGTGTGCTCATGGGATCTCTCTCGGGCAATGGTGCTTTGCAAGCATCAATATGGTTAGAAGTTGTTGCGATGTTTCGTGGCAAGACTCATTCAAGGAGATGGTATCTTTCTTCGTCGCTACTACATCCTTTGGTGGTTCGTGGTGGAAAAAGGGGTTTGTTGGTATTTGCGTATGGAAGGCAAAAAGTTTGCCTTGAGGGGCCTGGTTTTGACACTATTTGGGGCAACTTGCGCAACCTGAACGGAGGAGGTTGACGTTGTTGTACTCGTGGTTGTGGCTGACTCATAAGGTTCTTTGGTTGGCCATTCTAGGTTGAGGCTGACATGGGTCGTTGGGCTTAGCATTGCTGAGGTGTTGGCCTACTTAGCCACTTTCTAGTTTGGGTTAGGATCCATCACATGAATGCTAGGTTATGTGATTATAATAAAGAAATGAATAAATAAAATAAAATAAAATTAATTAATTTTGTGAAACTGACATATGTAGGCATTTGAATTAAAATTAATTTTGATTTTGATATATAAATAAGAATTCAAATTTTGGTAATTTAACTTTTTTTACGAGCATATTGAATGAAGAAGTCGCCAAAGTGACCTCTCTTGAGGAGATAGTTCGTGAGAAATGTTAAATGTTTGTGTTTATGTATATCCATGCAATTATTAATGCCTAAAGGAAGATTAATATTTGGCCGGACTACATACACACTGTAACATCCCTACTGAAAATTACTTAATTAAAATAAATAAATCAGAATTAAAATTCAAACATCGTGATTTTATTATTCGCAAACGCGGGAAAAATTTAAAACATCGTTCAATGCACCACAATTCAATTAAAGCTAAAGTAATAATCTTAACAAAATTCCAAAATCTGACAAAATAATGAAAACTTAACAACATCTCTTGATCCACGTTTGCATCATTGCGTACAAACAACACACGCAGCCTAATACCTGCAGCATTATCGCCTGGCGCAGCCTAAGCGTCACCAGGCAAAACGTTTGTGTAGACTGCTTGGCGGGACCTCCCCGTTACCAGGCGCCAGGCTCCAGTTAGACCTTTTATTGTAGGGTCTATCGCCTGGCGGAGCACACCTTGCCGCCAGGCGCCACGCGGTGCAAGAACCTCCCTAATGGTCCTCTCGCTTGGAGACACTCCTATTACCGCCAAGCACCATACCAGAAACACACCTCTACTGGTTTTGTCACCTAAAACAGACCACAATTTCCTATGAAACGTCATCACACCTTCACCCTTTATTCTAAGATTGGTGTTTAACTCCAGATACAATGCTTCCTCGCACATACTTTCGTTCCTTAGCTTTATTACATCGAACCCAAGTCCTCTCACACAACCAAGTACTTTCAACCACTTGAGCTAGTACTTTTCCATATCATAACAATTTGCATTAAATGTTATAAAGGCTCCTACTACCCGCATTTATTAAATAATTATTTATTTAATTATTTAAATTTCTCGGGTCTTACGCACACTTGTGATGGTAAATATGTGATAATTATAAGGTTTTGTCTATCAATGATAAATCAATCCAGAGATGGGTTTGTTATTGGACATGTTTTATTATCAATGTTTGATCATTACAATAAGGTACCACTAGCAGTTAATACTATTGTCCAAAGACTTGATATTAATGGTGCATTAGGTGTCTTGAGATGGGTTAAATCATTATTTGAATTTATTTTTTCTTTTAGGATGTGAGCTTAATTATATTCTCTCGTACTAAATTCGGCTACAATTGCTTTTATATCTGCCAACCCAAACTCAGTTTTGGTTCTTAATGGAACAAGTTTTAAGAACTCAAATGAGAACATGTAAATTGTTCTTGGCTGCAATCTTAACCTTACACTAAGGATCGAGAAATTCATTCTTCTACGAATTCTAGTATCTCTAAAGAGAAAAAAGGTTATGAGAATGATCGCTCAAATTATGTGAGTCTTTCTTGCTCTTTTTGAGCTATTTGCTCTTGTTTATCTCTTTTCAACACCTCTAGCTTTTGCCATGTTCTTTCTTCCTTCCTTTTCAAAAATAGAATGTAGTTTTTCAGGTATTCATTAGTCATGGGACCTGCATTCCAATTAGGACATTGATGAGTTTAATTCCCATAGCCTTCATATTTGGAGCATCATAGAGCACTTGTCTTATCCCTTAGCAATGATTTTCCTGTCAAGATTGTGTTCCCTTCTCAGACTAGCAATTTTGCCATTTAGCTTTACAATTTTGGACACCAAAGCCTTGACATCCTTCACCAAGGTCAAACTCATTTGTAAGGCCTTCAAGAGGTGTAAATTTTCCTTTGTATTTTGCAAATTTGCAGCATTACATGTCACTCTCCTCGAATCATTATTCCACATGAATGTGGTGATGTATTTTATAGATTTTATTCATGTTTTATGCAATATGTTTTTTATGAAAATAAATTATGTACGAAATTTGGAATTAAAATGGATTAAAATTTCATTCAATAATAATTATTTTAAATGTTATTTAATATGTTAATTATTTTTAAAAATAAATTAAAAATAATAAATTAAGGTTTTAGTTATATAGATACATGTATAAGAAATATGATAAGTTTGTTCTTTTATTAATGTTGGTTCGATTTTATTAAATTTCCAACTTTTGTATTGTTTTAGTTTTTTTTTTTTGTGTATATTTTTTTATAGGTAAAATGTCAAGATTTTTTTGTCTTTTTTGTTCTCATGGTTAGATTTAAGATGGAAAATGACCAATTAAAAGGAAAATTCAGAAAAATGGACATTATTTTGAAAGAAAGAAGAAAGTATAAAAGTTCTTCTAACAATGGAAAATCATGATGAGGATGAACAATGACACCTTCAAAATTACAAAATTGTAATTTTTCTAGAGTTTCTAGAGTATGTGATGATATTGGACAAAATAAGAGGTTGTGCTTGATCTCACAACTCAAATAGTGTATGCAAACTAGATTTGTGCCTTCTTATTCATAAAAGGAAGTCATTTTGAAACTCCAATGACTTGAATAATGAGATAGATGTGTGAATGTTCACTATAGATGAAACTTGATATTAAAGAAGATAAAGATGATAAAATGGCTAGGTTCATGAGTAGATTCAATAGAGATATTCAGGATATAGCTGAATTATATGTATGACTATTTTTTTTTCTTGAAATTTTGGTTCATCAAACTATTAGAGTTGAAATACAACTTAAGAGAAAATATATGTAAAAGAGAAGTACTCATAAGAGTAACTATTATAACTTAACTTGGAAGGGCAAGAGTAGAAATGAATATGGTAAAAATCCTTCAAAGATATCTAAGGAGATTTCTCATTGTAGTTCAAGGGTCAAAAAGTCTTACATGCCTACCACTTTTACTTCGTAAAAATAAATTTCATTAAATGTTTTAAAATGTTTAGAGTATAAACACATTATATACATTTAAATCACCCTCTTTGTCTCCTTTTCCAAGCAATAATGAATACAAAGTTTCTTGTGAGAGTGAATTTTTAATAATTAGGTGAATGCTTGGACAAGTGTATAGGGTTTTGATGAGTCATAAAGAGAAAATAATTTTCATACATGATATCTAATTAATGACAAATGGTGCTTAGTCATATGGAAGAAGTTGCTTTAGTGTGACTAGCACAAGAGTGACAAAGAACATTTTATGAACAAGTGTGATGAAATTATCGTGAATATGTTTGTCTTCATCAAATTTTCTATAAAAAAAGTATAAAGATGAATTTTTGTGATATCGTGTCTATGGAAGCCAATAGTATTTTACTTGGTAGCCTATTACAATTGATAGGAAAGTATTATATGATAGCATAATCAACAATTTTTCTTTTGAGCACAAAAGCACAAGGTTACATGGAAACCTTTTTATCACCTAGAGAAGTTAACAAGGAACAAACCAAAATGAAAAAAAATAAAAAAGATGTGAAAACTATAGAGAAAAAAAAAAGATTTGAAAGATCAAGCATGCAAGTGGAAGAGGCTAAGTATTTGAAAAAACATTGGAAAGTACGACATGGAATTCTATGTCTTCCCAAATTCCAACTTTTGCTAGGATAGAAGAAGATACTAGAGATGTTTCAAATAAAAAGAGTATTATTTTTAATTTTTATGGTTTCTTTTATATATACCAAAGACTATTTTTATCTTTGTTGTTATAACGAGTATGTGCTTAACACAACTATTATCTTATTGAAAGTAATTTTTTTAAAAAAAAATGGAAAAATGGAAAAATTCCTCTTTAAAACATGACATTGCTTTTGTTTCGAGAAAATTTGAAGAAAGAATTAAAAATATAAATATTGTTTAGTAGAGTATTTTGAAATATACTATGTACTAAAAGTAACCATTTAACATTAATTTCAATATACTAATTGGATTGTTCATCTTTTATAGATTTTTTAACAAACATCGAAAGTCAACTTCTCTTAAAAAAAAGAGAGATGATATCAAGATGAATGAGAATAATCTTGATAGTTTTAACAAATAATTTAAAAAAAGTGATTCTTTGAAGTTTTAGAATAAAATTTACTTTTATTTTGAAATTAAAATTCATATTCATGGTATTTTCTTTCATTTATAATTTTAGGAGTAAAAATTAATTCTAGCTTAGGTCGTAATTATGTCTATCGCCTAAAAGGAACTATGGTGCAGACAGACAAATGAATGCCAGCAAACAAGGAACCATTGGCAATATTTCAAGCCCAATAGGCAAGGTCAAAGTGAATCATGCATGGAGAGTGTGAGCCAATTATGGAAAACATGAAGATTATCTTTATCAAGAAGCTTTTATAAGTTGAATTATCCCTTTTATTTTTCTTCATATAATTCAGCCAACGCATGCTAAGCTATGAAATAGTATTCATTTTACAATAATTAGCATTTCAATTTTTGACGATGATTTGTCCTATAAATATCTATGACTAGTTCTTGTAAAATAACTTTTGAAGATATTGAATTAGTGAATCATTCTTGCCACCCTTGAATCCCTTAAGAATCTTAGAGACTTGTTTTGGTTCTTAAGAGTCAAAAGTGATTCAACACTTAAAATTTATCTTAGAGAAGCATGAAAGTCAATGTTACTTCAACAAGTAATGCACCTTTCTTCACTCCATCCTAAATCTTTACTCTTTTTTTTTTTCGTTTCTTTAACTATCCATCCACATAATGTCTTTTTATTCTTGTTTTGCTTTATGTGTTTTTACTATAATCTTACTATTATATCAAATATGTCTCCTTGTAGGTCTGCAGTGACAAGTGAGAATTTCAACACATATATGACTACAAATATAGAACTTCAAATAAATTAAAGGGACTGAGAAAGAAATAAATAGTTTAACTTTTAAAATAATTTTATAGATGTACTAGATACTTATTCATAAAAACTTATTAATTGATGGGTTACATAATTTTTATTAATGGAATCATAGACAAATGAAAAATTTCAATGACTTTTAACAAAGTATGCACAGTCAGAACTAAGTGTTCATTATGGTCCAATGTACGGACATAATTTGTTGTACAAGTAGAGATACACTATGACATTAATTTTTTGTGTACATATACAGAGATACAATTTTATGTACAGAGCGAGGAAAGAATGGTTAGGGGACCTAAAATATGTATTTACAGAAAGTCCCATTGCCAATAGACCTTCTCTACAATCCCTCCACCACTTTTAACAGCGAGGTGAAGCGTCTCAGAAGCTGGAGGAACCCCCCACAATAATGGCACTGCAACAGTCATGGTTAGCTTCTCATGTAAATCACCTTTGCTTGCCTTCTCTGCAGCAATAACCTGCCATGTAAAATGGGTTCTAACGTTCTGAGAAATTCTATTGAAACTATATCAGATGAAAACATCTGGATATTGTGACCATCAATGGAAAAGTTGCTTGGTAAATGCCTCCAGTATTACCAGAAATGAAATTGCCCATAAAATCCAGTTATCAATTAATATGTAAGTTGATACAACCAAACGAAAATGGCTGAATACAATTTTCAATGACAATTTTCTAACTGATAGAACCAGTTAATGATTGATACTGGCAGGATAATGGTCTTCCGATTCCGACTTCTACAATTTTCTAACTTGTACTTTTCAATTAAACAAGATAACAAGAATTGAAGCTTGATCGAAAAGAGTTGGTACAATTAAAGAGACAATATTGTAAGTAGAAATTTGATGGAAAACAGAAAACAACAATCAGTATGCACAGCCGTTGGCTTGCTTGTGTTGTGTACATGTGCAAAACTTATACTAATGTGACCCTGCAAATATCTAGGGTGCATTGGAGTAAAAAACTTCTTTAAGTGGCTATTTATCTTATAAAGTAGATTAAGTAGATTTAAGTTTAACTTAACCTTATCAAACATGTCTCCTCATATTGAGAAGTAGACATCTCAAATATAAAATTAAATATTGATAGCATCCAACACAATATTAGTCCAAGAAACCTTGTTAGGATATGTTTTTCATACTATCTTAGAAAGTAAATTTAGGCTTAATTTAACCTTACAAAACTTATTCATAAGGAGAGGTTTTACACTCATTAATATAATAATTTGGTCATATCTTTAACTGATGTGAGATCTACAACAATTTATCAAGTTCTTATCAAACAATAGTTTATGACATAAATTTAGCCCCAAAATTACTGAAAGAAGTTGAAAAGAATTTATTGTAATAAGTTTTACTAAGATGCTTACTGAATAAAGTTAAAAAAAGTTTATAGGAGTAATACGTTATTTTCATAGGCTCAAATAACTAAATAAGTTCCACTAACCTCTTCCAAATACCTCCATAGAGTTAAATTAAATGGTGCAGAAAGTTGAGGGTTTTATATCCCTATTTTTTATCTATAGCATTATTCTTTAGAAATTATCCTCAGACCAGGTAGTCTCGTCAAATTTCAACAATGGTTTGCAATTTTGACGAAACTTTCTTCAACATATAATCAGAACCTGAACGCAATAGCTTTACTCAAAGAAAAAAGTATAGCATACCTCCCCACCATGCTCTAAAACAGTGTCTTCCACAACGTCACTAAGCATCTCAATGGAACGGCAGAAACCAAAAATACAAAGTTTTCTGCCCATATCAAGTCCCTGGAAAGAGGGCAATTCGTATGAGATAAGAGGGCACTTCATATATGAGATGGCAAAGGATGCTTTAAATTCTCGTATAGGAGTTTTAGTTAAAAGATCGAGGGCTCACATTAGTAGCAGCAATATCAAAGAGTGCACCCAGACAAAGACCTTGGTTGGGATCCATGTAATTACTTTCTTGAAACCGTTGGAACTTTTGTGTAGTTTTTGATTTCCCTTGCTTCTTCTGTGAAGTATAACAATATATTAGCCAATTTAAAAGAAGATAGCATTGAGATGTACTGTAAACAAGCATGGGTCAAAGATGAGAAAGGTTCAAGAAAATGCATATTGTGTCTGTGCTGTCTTGGGCTAAAAAGCTGATTCAATGGCCTAGTATTCGATATGAAACACCAAGATACCTTTTAGCATGAGAAGTAAAAGGGCAACGAGCCTAATCGTGTAACAAAATGTAGTATACTAAAATTACCAAATGAAAATCTTATAAACATGACAAGAAGCAAGTTGGACTTCAACCTATAACCGCCTTAGCTTTTAAGGTAGTTGATTTCTTGAAATAGTTTCAAAGCCTATTCAATAATGCAGTCCTTCCCCTCTTCTTATTGGATTAAACGTTCAACATGAGTTTTAGGTGGACACTGCTTTGTTTGGTCCAACTTCAACCCCAAAGAGCGTTTGCGTGAATTCTTGAAAATGTGTTAAAGTTATCACTCATCAATAAAAATCACTGTTAGGATTTTCTCAACATAAATCAAGAAATCAAGATTTTGGAGCCAAATGGATGTGGTGGACTAAACATAACCAACAGCACATTCAAGTTTCCCTCTAAGTTCTAATTGTTAAATTGTAAACAGAAAAGAATGAAATTTTACAAATCATACATCAGAAGAGCTGACACGGCGAGGAACCATGGAGCCACCGATCTGGATCAGTCCATCAGGAGTGAACAATGTAATTCTCTCCTCAGGAACCCATTGAATTTCTGAGAAGTCGCAAACATAAAGGATAACAACTCATCAACTAATTACTACATATACAACTCAAAGCAGGAAGCTTGAATCATTTCTGAACCTGATATTCATCATCTCACCTAGATGCTTTAAAATGCAAACATTGGGATAAAATCACAAGTGAAATGAATCAACACTCACAAAAATCTCTAACTATAAACGTTCAAGAAAAGGCCTTAACTTTTTTTCTTTGACTTATAGAAGACCGAATAAATTCCAATTGCCATACTTCAAGTGAAAACATTGAAAAATGAACCTCATATTCTGAAATTCAGAATCAGCGATGTTGAAGGAAAAGCGTACCGTTAACGGAATCGGACCAGGGGAAAAAGGCGAAGGAATCGTCGCCGGAGAAGTTACCGCCGGGGGAGGCTTTGGGAGCGAAATGGAGAAGGCGAGGATGAGGAACGGAAGGAGAAGGAGAAAAAGGGAAGGAGTTGTTGAAGGTCTTGGGAGGAGAACGGAACGGAACGAAAGAGAATCTGAACGTGGAGAAGCATAGTGCAGAGGTTTCTGCCATTGGAACGGAACGGAGTGAAACACACGCCACGTTAAAGAATGCTACAACGGTTCGGTGATTGATCAAAGCCGGTTTTGACTATTCAATTTATCGAACTCACCGCGCATGCGGACACACTTCTGGTTTCACGCTCAAAATGTTATTTATTTATTTATTCATTTTTATTCCTTTTTTATTTATTTTTTTATGGCTGAGAATTTCACACGGATATCGCACACACACTTCTTTTTCTTTCTTTCTTTCTTTTTTTCTCTTTTGCGTTTATTATAAGAATTCCCTCCACCAGGGAAGAAAATGATTTTTTTTTTCAAAAATAAACTAGGACTAAAAAATATATCAAAATAGCATAATCCAAAGTTTATTTACGAAAAAAACTACTCTATTGTTTAGGAAAGAAAATTGCAAAACGTCTCCTATAAATGATTTTCGTTCAATATTTTTAATGTAACCTTTTAATTTAATAAGGCAATACATAATTAAAAATTATGAAAAATTATATTTAATGAATTAATATTTCATAATATAAAATACATAAGTGCTATTAAACATTATATTCCACTACTTTTATGATTTAAAATAGACGTATAAAGTTTAAAAATAGAAACTATTTTTAATATTTGAAAATAGTTTAGATTTATGAATATTATTAAAAATATATAAAAAATACAATGAATCATAATAATAATTTAGAAATAGTTAAAATATTTCAATATAAAGTAATAGAGAAATTTAAACACATGGAAATTTATAATTAATTACTGTTAATATTCGATTGAAAACTGTTCATACTATTAAAGATATTATAAATTATAAGTAATAATAAGTAATATTTATTTTAACATTATACTTACATTATTAATAACAATGAATGATCTAAATTTATCTTAACTATTAAAAATTACTACTTCAATAATTTATATAGACTATTCAATTTTTTATTACTAAATATAATTGTGTAATTCATAATTAGTTTAATTTTAATTTATATTCACATATATTGTAAATAATTAAATTAATCATTAATATTAAAAGATAGGTATAATTTAATTGACCATTTTCTATCTTTTATTTTATTTTGTTTTAGTCATGCTTACTTCTTATCCATGTTGCATTTTTATTATTTACTACGAAGAACTAGATATTTGAAAGATATTTGAAGATCAATTCACAAAATCAAGATTAAAGAAATTAAATTAACTTTTTATTTATACTCATATTTTTTGTTTTGATTTTGTTTTTTTCTTCTTTAAGTTTGGTTTTCTCTTCATGATATCAATTTGTGTTTGTGAAATTAAAATTCAAGTTAGAAGTTGATTGAAGCTTGATTTAATAATAAAATAAAAACTAAATTGAATGAAAAGTATATCTGTAACATTAGAATAAGAAAAAATATGAAATCTCATTTATAATAATTCATTTTCTCAAATGCGGAAAAATTTACAACATTTATTATACTACAATAAATCAAAATCCACAAACTATAATTGTTGATTATAAATTCCAAGTCTGGTAAGATAAATGTTTCAAAACGTTTAAAATCCATAAAACAAGAAAACATCTTAAAGGCTTTTTTCCAAGCTAGCCCTTATATGAATCTATGTTTCACCAGCACCCCTACAACATCATCTGCTTCCGTGTAACACATTACACGATCATTGTCAAACACAAGTAGATAGTGTGAGCTCAACACAATAAAAGTGCATTACATAATATAATAAATAACCATACAATATTCCAATAGTTCTAATACTCCCAAGTCTCATCACATAGTATATTATTCTCTCATAACCAACCAGTTTCCTTTTCTACGCCCCAACACCTCCTGGGAAGAACAAGCAACAACCCTTACCTGTTCACCAAAACCCGGTAAGAGCATTACTTTCCTTAGGACTTACAAGCAACCACCCTTGCATGCTCACCAAAACCCGGCAAGAGCACAACCCTTACTTGTTCATCAAAACCTCGACTTCCAAATCTTCATATGGACGCCACTTGATTCTACACCCTTTAATGATTACATTGATCGATCCTTGCTGCCACGAGTATTTACTCGCCCCTCCGACTACAGGCTACCACCTAATAGTCCACACGCGGGAATAAATTTGCCACGGCCACGATCCGCGACACCAAGTGGAGTTCTCCAATACGAACCACAGTCCGTATTTGTCCCAAGACTACCAAACTCGTCGGATAACACCGAGAAGGGTAATCTTCCAGAACCCATCTGAACGAGCCACGATCTCGCACAATCCATTAGATTTCCAAAACCACCAGGCTACAACTTTGAGTGGCCACGTGTTACCCCAATACAAGTTGCACTCATAACTGGGCCCCCAACAAAGCATCGCATCAAGACCTCCATCCAAAGCTGTGAAGAATCCCTCACATAATCCATCACTACATTCAAAACCACCTAACATAACATCCACATCGCTAGGTTAACTCGCGTTTTAGACCACCTGGCAGAACACTTGGCGTCATTGGGTGCCAACCCACTGGATTTTGGTCTAAGCCCAGTTCTACAACACACTGCCTGGCGAAACCACTTCTTGGGTTTTACTCTAGAGTTCACTTTGTGGCCTATCTCCTGGTGGTTTACACCGTTTCACCATATGCCACACCAGTAACTGATAATTTACTGGTATTTGACACTCTAGAATAGGTTCCAATGAACCTATTTACACAAAACACTCAGTTCACACAAAACATGCATCCATGACAAGTAAATACACTTTCATATCATTAAGTTGAACTCAACTACACAATATCATATGTCATACATCAAACACAACCATATTCTTGCTTTTATACATCCCGGAGAATCACAATAAATCCACATAAAACCATTAAAACAAAGTGTTATACCCAACACAAAATCCTAGACAACCAAACAATACAAAGTAGGAAGAACATAACCATTACCCTAAAAATATCGCACGGACAATAAAATAGTAATAATGATAATCATAAAAAAACAACAATAACAATAATGATAATAATAATAATAATAAAGCGAAACAATAAAAATAAAAATAATAATAATGAAAATAATAATAAAATAAAATGAAACAATAATAATAAAACAATAATACTAATAAGATAAAATAATAATAATAAAATAATAATAATAAATAAAGCAAATAATAAATAATAATGATAATAAAATCATAGATAAAATAAAAAATGATAATAATAACAATAATAATAAAATAATAGTAAAATAAAATAAAATAATAATAATAATAAAGATAATTATAAAACAAAATAAAATAAAAATAAAAATAAAAATACTAATAAAAATAAAAATAAAAACAAAAATAATGTAAATAATAATAATAATAATTATTATTATAATAATAAACAAAATTTTAAAAATAAAAATAATAATGAAAATGAAAATAATAATAAAATGAAATGAAACTAATAATAAAACATTAATACTAAGAAAATACAATAATAATAATAATGAAATAAAGCAATTATAATAAAACAAAACAATGATAATAATAACAATAATAATAAAATAAAATAATAATACTAATAAAAATAATTTTAAAATAAAATAAAATGAAATTAATAATAATAATAAGAATAATACTAATAATAATAAAAGGAAAAATAATAAAATTAACTATAAAATTAATAATAATAATAATAATAATAATATAAATAATAATAATAAAACAAAATTATAAAAAATAAAAGTAATAACAATAAAAATAATAATAAAATAAAATCAAAATAATAATAAAAAAGTAATACTAATAAGATAAAACAATAATAATAAAATAATAATAATAATAATAATAAAATAAATCAATAATAATAAAATAATTATGATAATAAAATCATCATTAAAATGAAACAATGATAATAATAAAATAATAGTAAAATAAAATAATAATAATAATAATAATAGTAAATAATAATCATAATTGAGTCATATATAGAAGAAAAACTTTAAACATCACACCTAGACAGAAAGAAGAATCATATTAATCATAGCATTGATGAGTTCACAAAGACAACTCAATACAATGGAAACCACAAGTACACACATACTCTCTCTAAAACCACATACAACACATACAACAAACATCAAGAAGTTAAACCATACAAGAATTTGGTTCAGGAGAAGACTTTCATGCATCAATATATATATATATATATATATATATATATATATATATATATATATATATATATATATATATATATATATATATATAT
>Ga0099822_1006368_pt1 | contig 15378 bp, 12 predicted proteins | sample CowpeawhiteBW_FD_76839 | JGI IMG/M metagenome (GOLD analysis project Ga0099822, IMG submission 76839) | Root nodule microbial communities of legume samples collected from California USA - Cow pea white BW | ecosystem: Host-associated > Plants > Roots > Nodule | place: USA: California | collected...
AATATAAATATATTATAATTAAAAATATTTATTTTATATTTTTATATATTTACAAAAAAAAATTAAAATTTTTTTATATATATATATATATATATATATATATATATATATATATATATATATATATTAAGATAATAGTCATAAAAGTCAATGAACTTGTATCATGGGCATTTCAGTTAAATATATATTATTTATAATTTGTATATTATAATTGTTGCTTTTTGATTAAAAAGAGTTGGTTATCTTAACAGTTTGTATAGAAAAAAAAAAAAACTAAAACTCGTTATATACAAATTATGCCGCCTTTTAATCTCAAATATAATCTCTAAAAGAAATCTGAAAATATGACGTGACATGAAAAATCAGATTCTCAAAAGTGTTTTTTAAACCAAATTCACTAATATCCTCTCGTCTTTTAGTATAATATCCTCTCGTCTTTTATCGTTTTTTTTTTTTGAAGACAACTTTTTGGAAATGCATTTGTCACGACATGCATAATTTATTAGGAAATTATTTTCAAGCTTCAACAAGACGATATTTCTTAATTATGAGATCAATGACCATCCATGGTACTTCTTCCCAAATAACAAAATAGGTTTGGATAGATTTGTTAATCAAAATTATAAAAAAGTAAAATATTTTTTACAAGCTATTTTGGTATAAATTAATTAAAGTGAAACATTATCCTTTAAAATTTTGTTTTTAATTTGAGTACATGGTTTAATTTCAAAAAGCATATTTTATTTAAATATTCACGAAGAAGTTATTCTAAACAAATTTATAATCTTCGGTGATAATAAAAAAGATGATGTCTGAGATCTTTTATCGACTACAAATAAAATAAATGCATAATATACAAGTAAGTACAAATTTTACATTACAAACTCATTTTATAAGATTGAAATATACTTGTTAGATATGTATATAAGTCATAAAAAGGAAAAATATGCACAAAAGGTGTTTGATGAAAAATAACTAAAATATAATTTTTATATTGATTTATTGAAAACTTGTCCAATATATAGAGTACAATATCTTATAATACAAGGGAAAAAATAAAACCTAATATATCATTATAATACATTAATATTTGATAATATACAAAAGAATCAAATATATGATATCTCCATCAATAAAATTAAAATAATTAGATATATGATATTTCTAACATATGAAAATACATTGAGAGAGAAAAAAAATGAAAAATATGAAAGAAAAAGACAATGGAAATGGATGGTGGGTTGACCTAGCTTAGTTTTCCACATTAGAAAAGAAAATAACAAAAAGAGTGGGATGAAAGATAAGAGAAGAAGATTGGATGAGAAAAATGAAAGGAAATCATAAATTGGAGGTTAGCTCTATGTGGAGCCAAAGCTCCATCCAATATGTGTGTATCTTAGAAAGAGACTTGTGCATAACTAAGGAAGAGACCAATTTGCACATTTTTTTTTCTTTTCTTTTTGTTATTGGAGGACCTACCTATGTGATGTTTCATATTAATATCAAACTTTGCTTTTTGTGTGTGTATATATATATATATGTGTGCTATAGGATAAAACAAAATGTGTGGGTTGCTAAGAATGCGTTGTTTCTAAGCTGACTAGGAAAAAAAGAGAGAAAGAAAAGAGAGGTAGAGAACAAATATTGACACAAAAAAATTAGAGAAAAAAAAAGTTAAAATTGAAGGATATATGGTTGGCAAAGATGTAGAAAAGGTGGGTAAAAGCTAGTTTGGTGACAAAAAAAAAATGGAACTTTTAAAATACACGCACACCCATGTAATAACCCATGATCTCTTCTTCCACCATTTTCGACCTCACACGAACTTTTTGGCTTTCTTTTTGTTACTTTTGCAATGCTATTTGCCTTGGATGCTCACATGGCGTTTTGGGGGTTTGATTAGGTAACTTTAGTTTTATTTGCATAGTGTTTGGAGCATATGGGTTTCATTCAAAAGTTCTAATCACTACAGAAATTATGCCTTTTTTTTATATATATGTGAAAAGATTTGTGATGAAACTATAATTGCAACTATTAATTGCTTATTGCTTTTAATATTAAAAGGTGAACAAAACAAGCTATTTCATTAGTTTCAATTTTATTTTATTTTTTTGTAAAAGGTTTCATTAATATTATTGAACAATCAACCCATGGAGAATATATTTCCTTTTGGTCACCCAAAAATATAGGTGGAACTTATAGGGTGTGGTGTGGACTCTCAAATTCATTGCGAGATTCATATATATTTTTTAAATAGAATCCATCATTAAAAAAATACAATTATTGTAGGGTTAAGTATGTTTTTAATCTCTGAACTTTGATTCAAAATGGAAATTTGTCCCTATCCGAAACTTCAATACATTTTGGTTCCTAAACTTGAAAAATGAATGAATATAATTCTTTTAACTCATATATGTTAACTTTTTTTTAGGTGTCGAAATGCATTTTTCAGCAGATATTGAATCAGAAATGTGTCAAATGGTATAAACAACTTCAATACTAGCATGAAACGCATTTGATACATGAAAAAAGTTAATGTAATTGGGTTAAAAAAACTATATTCATTCATCTTTAAAGTCTAGAACCAAAATATATCAAAATTTCAGATAAAAACAAATTTCAATTTCGAATCAAAGTTCAAGACAAAAAATATACTTAATCCATTATTTTAGTTCACGTGCAAATTAAATATAGAAGTTCGTCACACCAACAGAAAATATATTCTAATAATTTCACATAAATATTGAACACGAAAGTAACTTTTAATTTGAATATATATTTTGGTTAGAAAATTATTATCAGAATTTGCTAAAAAGATTCAAAATACACCGAAGATGACTTCTACAAGCAATTAAACCATGCATGATCACAATTGTTATTGAAGCGTGAAAACACAATTTCACTGTTTTTGATACATAGATTTAGAAGAAGGTGTAAGGAATCTGTATTTTGTGCCAACTCCACTTAAAAACACAATTTTTATAATTTTTTGGCTGAAAAACGAAAACACAACTTTGAGACAATGAAAAACTGCCAAATGTGTGAAACTTTATGGCATATCTTTGTTCATATTAATAATAAAAATAATAATAATATCTGAATCCCACACTCCTAGGAGGTGGCTTCTTGCAGACAAAAGGTGCTTACTAGAATTCCTTAATGGAAAGGTGTTTATCATTATACTTTTTGAAGGTGAGGGCAATTTTGCAGAGAACATGCAAAATATATAAATAAATAAATAAATAAATAAACAAAATAAAAAAAAAATGATACACTTGTATATTATGTGGCCTTCCATATCTAGAAGATGCCTTAGAGAGGGTTCTCTCTTTTTTGGTGAGAGAATCTGCTTTCATTGAGTGAGGTGACTAAAGGCAACAATGGTGGCAGAGTGGTGTTTCCATGAGGCAATTGAGTTTGGTTATGTCAAAAATATAACTTTTCCTTTCATTTCTTTATGTTCTTTCCCCAAAATTTACTCTAAATTTTCCTTTTATCAGGAGATACCAGTTAGGATAAGTTGGTGTTTATGAACAAAAAGTGAATCGAAAGAGAACAAGTAAAGTGAGATGATTTAATATGAGTTGGTTTAAAACGTTTTTGAATTATAATAATGGGGGAAGATGTTTCTTTTCAGATATGATTTTTTTTTTAATGTAATTATTTACTTTATTATTATTTTTTAGAGTATATATAAACTATATTTGATAAAAGAATCAACTTAATGATTATATTTTTAATACAATTAATTAGTTATATTATAATTTTTCAATTATTAATCATCATAATACTAAATACGGTTTCTTTAAATACGAAACGTAGTTAACAACATAATTAATCAACACTCACTCCATACCAATATCATAGCTAAAAAAAATTTACAAATTTCATATTCATAAAAAGACTTTACTTTCACAAGAAAAATTATAATGTTCATTAGCATTTAGCTTATTTTAGAATTGTCTAAATAGGTTAGAATCCGTAAACTAACTCAGTCCACTACGAGTTTAGGCCGGGTTAGATTGAAAATTTTTTACCAATTTTATCACAGGTTAATTTTTGATCCGGTCCACTAAAAGTCCAACTCACCCTCATAAACCGATTTAGCTTTACCAACCTGTAGATGAAGGGTCACATAAGTGTTTTTTATTATGTTGAATTTTGCATTTGAATTGGGTTGAGTTGTTTGTAATTTGTCGTTAAATAGTAATTTGTATTTTTGTAACTTTGATTTATATTTGGAGTTTAACATCATTTTGAATTTTATTAAAATTTACTTAGATTTTAATCAGAATTATAATTTAATTTTTCTGTGATAAAGAAAAAAATTATATTTTTTAATTAAGTGAGTTAGTGAATCAATCCGTTTAACCCACCAACTCGTGATAGATCAAATTGGATTTGAATTTTTTTTTTCTTTAAATTCACTAACAAATAAGTCGAATTGGATTGGTTCACTAAGTGATCGTTAACAACTCTAACATATTTTATAAATGACTTACACTTCTCTTACAAAGTTTAGATGAAAACAAGTTTTTCCATACTTTTTTGTTTCTATAATTTTTCATTATAATAAAAGAATTTAAAAATGATACATGGCTTAAGTTTTAGACGAATATGATTTTTGAATTGATTATTTTAAAGATTAATATATCAAATTTTAGATCTTTATTAGAGAGTGAAAGATTATTCAAAGGACATTATAGACTAAAATAATGCAGAAGGTTGGAGCGTGGCCCTGCGCATTTTGTATCTTGCATGACAAAAGTGTCCTCACAATATAACACCATGATTTCAAACGCAATCACTGCACTGAATGTTATTAATACATACATACATAATATATATATATATATATATATATATATATATATATATATATAATTTTTTCTTTTTATCCATATTTCATTTTTCTAATTTTACTAATTATTTTATAAATAGTTTATTTAATGTAATTCTAAAATTATCATTTATATTTAACCCTTATTTAAAAAAAAATTGTGTACATATTTTATTTTTATAATTCTAAATATTAATTATTTTATAAATAATTTATTTTTATCATTATTTAAAAATCTTTTTTAATTTTTAATAATTATTTTATTTAACTATTTTAAAAATAATTATATATTCCAACTATTTAATAATCATTATTAATTTTAAATTTTTATGAAAAATTAAAAAATAAAATAACGCTATATATATATATATATATATATATATATAAAATTAAAGTTGCACCTAACTCTTTAGGTAATGTCTATGTTACATTTCTTTGATCTGATGTGAAAAAAAAAATGAAATCAAAATAAAAAAAGGGTGTACTTTCATTTTGTCTTCTTATCTCTAACTATTAACTAGTATATAACATTTTATATTTCCTTTTTCCAACTCTTAATAAAGTTGTATAAAAATCCAAACTCATTTTTGAAAATATATATAAATTTAACTTCAATCCAATTATTCTAATTTATATTAGACTTGGAAATTCGATCCATATCTTTCCTGTACACTTTTCAATACCAAATTCTAAAATCTTATACAATTGTCTCTTATTAAGAAGTGATGTGTACTATATATTCAAAGTGCCAAATACTTTAAATCTAAAAAAATGTAATAAATATTAATAAAAGAGATTGATCTGTTTTCTTAAATTATTAATTAATTATGATTTTGAGAAAAAAAAAACAATTTTAAGTGTACACGTTAATGGTTTAACTAACTATATATATAAATGAATTGGTTAAAAGAAGTTTGAATCTCTATTCAAACTTCAAAGAAGGATATGATATTAAAATGTACTCAGAAAAGAAGGGGTATAAATGACTTCAGAGTAAGACATCTAATAATAGGTTAAGTTTTTCATGGAAATGGATTTGGAATATATACAGTCTTCTGAGAATTTGAAGATGTTAATCTAGTTAGCCTTTCGATGATTCTGAATCTGAAGGTGTCATGATTCTAATGCATGTGCTTGTCACAAAATTATTTCACAACACAATCTTGAAGTGAGGCCAACATTTTAAAAGAATAGAAAGAAAATTATACCGGGATAGCTACAGGTATAACTGGATGAGTTCATCATTAAGCACTGATGGAGTAAGAACACCTAAATCAGTGAAAAGCAGAGTGAAATACTGAGGAGGAATATAACTACTATTACCATGTTAAACACTAAAATTTTGAGTTAAACTCACTTCGTGTGCTTAAGTCATAAAAATTACTGTGTTAAATAGTGTATTCCAATCAAATTCTTACTGATCAATATAACTACTATGCAGAAAGATGCCAGCAAACGCACCTAGTAGCTTTCAGCAGCCACATAAACTGGCTTGTTCGTAATCTTGGCGACAATTGCACTTTGGCAAGTCCCAATCATGTTGATCATACCACCTCTTTCAACAACTCCATTCGCCCCAACAAAAACTATGTCAACCTCATCCATAGTATAAGCCATTGCATAGTCTATAGCAAGCTTCACAGGTACATCATGCTTGGCCAACTCATTGGATGTTAAAAAATAAGATGTATAAAGACTGGGTGCCATAAAGTGCTATGATTTATGACATACCACCGCGGTGCAAGACAAATCATTGTCTATACTCCACAAATTCAACTCTTTGAACCATTTCCGAATTGAATCCAGCTCCATCTCAGTTGACCAATAAACCAACTTTTTATCACCACGAAAAGATTCGCTCGCCTTACCAGAGCCAATTTTCGTGGCCAAAGAACTCTCATCAACTCTTCCAATCCTCGCACCTTTCTGTTCCAATAATTTTGTTACAATGTACACAAAGCTTAACCTATAATGGGCTTCTGAATCTTTTCCTGACAAAGACTCCACCTCAGCTACAATCTGCGAAACAAATCCATCAACCCAGATTTTCTCACTAGAAGATGAGCTTTTAGCATAAAAGAGTTCAAAATTGTTCGCTACAAAGAAGTCGTCATTGGGATTTTCTGACTCGGAAAACAGGTCTGAAGTGAGAAGCATGTTCCCATCCATAACCCACGTGCTATATTTATTCTCGATACACTTCTTAATTACATAGATCTTTGCCAAAATACCCTTGATGGTCTCAGAATTTGAACCTTCCGAAGTAAGTTTATACAATCCAACACTACTTAAAAATTGGTCAACATTAATTACAGGATGTCCCCTCCTTGCCAGATCAAATAAGGAGTCAGATGGAGGGCCCATAAGTATATAATTCCTGATATTTAGCCTCTCGAAGTGGCAGAGTAAGTTTCTTGCTATAGCATCCGATACCCCAAAAAGATTTACTAAGAAGACACTATCCCGCTTCTGCCGATAGTGAAGCAACAATCCAAGTTCTTCTAGGTTTGTGACAACCTTTCCAGGATGCACTTCTCTGAAACAAAAATCAAACCATTTTAAACTACTCAAAGGTTGCATTTCCAAAATATTGAAGTCCATATATCTTTTCTCAACTAATGTAGAATCAGGTCCAGCAGTTTTCCCGTAGTTTACTCCAGCATCTCTGTGAGAAACACTTAATGCTCTCTCATGCAGAAGATTTGTGTATATATTGAAGTAACCCCGGGACTGAATAAACTTTATGAACCAAGGTGTCCAAATCCTCTCTCCCAATTTCTTATACCATCCCGTAGACACCTGGAAAAATTTTCAGAACTAAAATTAGGAATGAACTGAACTGCTGACATGTATAAAAGAACAAAATTGAGAATTACATGAGTAAAGAACTGATGTTTTTCTCTTTAAAAGCATTTTATTACCATCCCCTCAAGAAATGGTTTATTGCCCTTTGCCTTGTTCTCGTCATACCACAGCCTGAACTCTTTCCATGGCTTTGGAAAGAGAATTTGACCCCATGTGCCAACTAACTGGTATAAGAAAAGCCTTGTCTTGTCATCCAACTGTATTTTGTTTCCATGTTTACCTGAGGTAAGAAACCAATTATATTATCAATAAACAATAACAGTGTATTGAATAAGCATAGTACAACTACATGACAACCATATAACCTACGAAGCTCGAACACTAGACACAAATACATATTGAACATTTTTATAAATTATTTAAATTAATAATCAAGATTATATTCAAAATTATCTGTAAAAATCTGAACACATAATTTCATATAAAAAAAGGATCTAAGTCATCTACATAAAATCTAAAAAGTGAAAAGAGAATCCAATTCATTTTAAGATATTTCAATCCTTGTTGATCACCATCATCAAACAAGATTAGATTCTTCTAAATACAATATAGAAGAGGAAACACAAAATGTAAATGTGAAACTTACACCGTGTCTTACTTTCTAAATTCTTACAAAATCACTCTGTTTGCCCTCAGTAGCATTCAGCTGGAACCATGTCGGAGCCGTAAACAAATGTTTTTTAAATTCAACACTTTAGGGAAGTACACGTATCGTGTGAGTGTTAAACACGACACAATAAGACAGCATTGAAGACATCAAACACAATAGACATAAGTTACACGAAGTTGATTTTCAAAGAACTTGTACAGATCTTAAGTTTATCATATCCATTTTCAAAATCATGATATCACACAAGCCAAAGTTGAGAATCGCATGGGTATTTTTAAATGTGGGCAAAACAGAGAGCAATGATGAACTAAGCTAAATGATATATCTAACCGAAACAACACATGACTTCAATCTACACAACAACCAGATTCGCCTAACAAGTAAACTAAACCTCACCAGCAACAACAGAGAAGTTCCATATATTATTAAAGCAGTGATGAATAAGCAAACAAGAGAAATCGGTACCTGGAACAAACCTTGCTCGCTGCAACGAAACCCCGAAGATGGAAGGGCTATAATTGGAGGCATTGTAGTAGAAATTGAGAATCACCGTCTTAACGAACTCATAGTAAAGCGAAGAGAGCTCCAAGTCATCCTCCACCACGAAGGCGAACTCGTGATCGGAAGTGGGCCACCAGGCCTCCAACCACTGGGCCTGCAGGCCCACATTGCCCGTCCTGTAATGCACAACCTTCTCCCCGAACTTCCAATCGAACGCGTCCACAAACTCCAAGATCTGACGTGCCTCCCGGAGCTTAGGGTCCACGGTCGAGGCGTTGTCGGAGGAGGCGAAGTGGTCGATGTGGAGGTGGAGGTGGACGCGGTCACCGAGGTAGTCGGCGGCGGCAAGGGAGCGTAAGCAGCGGGAGAGTGAGGCGAGGCGGTTGAAAGCGAGGACGTTGATAACAAAATTGAAATTGGGATGGATTAGGGTTGGAATCGGGTGTGGGAAAGTGGATCTGTGGTTTGATTCAGCAATGGCTGGCGAGAGAGAGAAGTGGTTGAAGGTGTAGAAGATGAAGGCGGCGAGGGAGATGAGAACGAGAGGGAGGAAGTGGCGCTTGGGTCCTACCATTGCAAATGGTGAAGCAGGGTTTTATATTTCACGGTTGCACAATTCTTGTTCACGGTTTCTCCGGTGTGGTACTCTCAGATTCTCAAACTCAACAACCTCTTCAGAGTCTTCCGCACAGCTTCTGCTCTCTCTAAACCATTACAATTTTTTTTTTAATTAGTGCATAAATATTGAAAAAATAATTCACCACTTTAATCTATTAATTGATTTTTTTCCAATAAACCCAAATAAAAAGAACTTCTCACAAACTGAACAACACTATTTAAAATATATATATATATATATATATATATATATATATATATATATATATAAATAAAAGTATGATTTATAGATATTATTATATTTATTAAATAACTTTAAGTATCATTTATGAAGAGAGTGAGCATTTTGAAGACTTAATATCTAATTTCGTCCTTTAATTTTTTTTAGTGGAATTTTTAAATAGATCCCTAATTTTTCAATTGTCCAATTTAATCTTCTAGTTTTTTTAAAAAAGATCCAATTAAGTCTAAATTACTGACTAGAGCAACCAACAGAATATTGAATAGGACTGCATATGTAGCAAATTTTAAGACAAGTAGGAAAATTAATATTTTATTAATTGGGAAAGTGTTTTCAAAGTGAAAAACGTATGAAAAGTAAGTATTAAAAAAAGCGTCATGCTCAGTGGAAGAAGAAAGCGATTAGGGTTTTGTCGTTCGTGAAGATTTTTTGTTGTCGTTCTTTGAAGGTGCATTGATTTCTTCTCCCTTTCTTTGATTTTTCCTTCATATTTGGTCATCGAATTTATGTGTTCCTTTAATTTCATCATGTGATAGTGATTGTAGAGATTGAGTTTCTTCGTCGAGGGTAGAGCATTGGAAGGTTCTGTGCATTGGTGGTGAAAGGTACGCTTTAAGTTTTTCATTGTTCGATTTTGGGTTTCTATTTATGGGTTCTCGTTCTTGATATGTGTGTTGCCTACTATTGTTGTGTCATTGTCTCTGTGTTGTGTTTATTCGTGCTTTATCAGATTGTGGGTAGTGGATTGTATTATTGTTTAAGGCCCACCACGCACTTCTTTTTGGTTTGATTGTGGTCCCCCGTTTATACATTTTGTCTTATTGATTTTGGGGGCATGGGTTGTAATATGTCTTGATTTTGTGGGCATGCATATTTGACAAGGTAACTATTGTTTGTGTATATATAGGTTGAAATGTCAAACGATGTATTTGAAATGGTGGTCCACCATGGTGGTCATTTTGTTAATAATGAGGCATTGAAATATATTGGCAATACAAGTACGTGGTCTTGTGACCCAGATAGATGGAGTTACTTTGAGGTAGTAGATATAGTTAAGCAAATTGGATGTGTGGATATTAAGGAATTGTGGTATGCTATAGGTCTGGGTTCTTTTTTGGGTAAAAAGTTCCACCTATTGTGCGATGATACTGGTGCAATGGACATGGTCCATATTGGCAAGCGATGGGGTCAAGTCTATTTATTTGTTATACACACAATATATGCAGCTGAGATTGTTGAAATCTTAGAGTATCCAGTGGAAGATAATGTTCAAGATAATTGTGAAGGGGAGGGTGAAGGTGAAGGTCGGGTTGCTGTTGAGGTTGAGGTTCAGGGTGGGGTTCAGGGTGAAGTTCAGGGTGAAGATGAGGTTGAAGGTGGGGTTGAGGGTGGGGTTAAGGGTGTCAGTCAGGTTCAGGTTGAGGTGGAGGTTCAGGTTGGTGAAGATGTTCATGGTAAGAGTGATGTAATGGAGGGTAGTGGGGAGGTGGAAGTCCTTCATGAAGAACATGATGATGATGTTAGTGTGCCTTGTAGGAGTGCCTCTCGAAAGAGGAAAAAAGGGAAATCCAAGGCTGGTTTTGACTGAGAAGTAATGGATAAAGAGGATGAGGAAGTTAGTCATCATGATTCAGGTTGGTCTGGTGGTGAGTGGGAGTCAGAAGAGTTGGGCAGTGTGTGTGATAATGATTCAAAGGATGACAAACAAAGTTATGGCCATTTTCCAACCTTTGCCATGCCAAAAAGCATGGTTGATTATGAATGGGATGTTGGAACCTATTTTGGGAACAAGGCTGAATTCATAGATGCAATTAGAACATATGGAGTGCATAATGCTTGAAAGTCTTATAGGTTTTGTCCTTTTCTTGCAAAATTATAGAGCATTAAGTGCACTAGCAAAATTACCGAGCATTAGGTTACTGCATATGGAGAATGTGCACCAGCATACCAGATGAAAACTAGAATCTGCATGAACAAATACTAAAGTTACACCCCTGCACTGTTTTGATTTGTATTCGCGGGTTAATTACGTAAACCACAATATAGGAAAACTTTAATTTTTGTTTGAACTTGTTCCACAAGGTGTGTAAAAAAATTTGTTTGAATGAACCAAACATAATGTCCAAACATATTCAAAGATATAATGTAAGACTTCATCATCCAAAATTTGAAAATTCTATTCAATGATATTGTCCATAATATATTCTTTTTTGAATACACAATCACATTACAAGAGTTAAATTCATACAACCCATTCTTTCTTCATGGAATTCTCACTACCATTGATAGTAGGATCACATTCATTATACCAAAAATAAAAATCAACCATATCAACAGTTTAACCCACTTCTTTAACACCTTAATATCTTTCTCTAAATTACATATCTTCTTCCTCTATCTAAAAATAGTAGAATCCCTTTGGTCACCAACATCTTCAATGCACCATTTGAAATAATTGCATCCAAAAAAATCTGAGCTTCCACTCTTTTATTCACAAAAAAAAAAAAAAAACATAAACTCATGGTTAAAAAAACATTAACAAAAACCAAAGCAATAAACAAAACAAATTTTTCATTAACGTTACCTTATAGTTGGGACAACCCTAAAACTGTTTTCCCCCATTCTTTACAGTCCTTGTCGTTCTTAACACTACAAACTCTCTACAATTACAAATTGGGGTTATCGCAAAACACCTTGACCCAGATCCACTAGAGGGGATGTTATGATTTTGAATCGTTGAGGCATTGCATGAACAAGAAGAAGATGACACAGACCTAGCCATGACTCATCGAAAACCTAACCTATAGATGGTGTTCAATGAATTAGGGCAACGTTCAAAATGTTCCTTCATAAAGGGATGGCACATCACCACCACGACTTCCACTGATATTCTAAACAGGTGTCAATTTTTCATATATACTATGCCATCTCAACAAAATCTAAACTACGTTTACATCAAATTAACGGAAAGGACCAACTAATACGTTTTTAAAAAACTAGATGACTAAATTGGACAAATGAAAAACTATGGGTCTATATGAGAATTCCACTAAAATTAAAGGATGAAATTAGGTATTAAGCCTATTTTGAATTACAATATTATTAATCCATTTTTTTATAAGATTATAAGTAATTTATTTAAATAGAATCTAACAATATTATTAGAATTGGTATAAAAATAATTTTAGAATATTTAGTACAAATGTCAATTTTAATAAAAACATTAATATAACATCAATACAAAAATAAATTTTGTTTTAATTTGTAAAAGAAACAACATTTTTCTTTAAAAAAAGGAATTGAGTTGAATAATAAAAAAAAATTGAATTGAATACAAGACAATGATTGTGACATTGGTGTCATGTTATACTAATAGTGTCATGTCACACTAAGATTGTCACGTCATACTACTATTACCACATGGCATAATACGAACTTGACATGTGGAAAAAAACTCAAAAAAAAAAGAATAAAAAAAATAACGAACTGATATGACAAATCTTTAATGACATTGGTATAAATCTAACATAAAGGAACTAATTGAATCAGTTATTCAAAACATTGGACTTAATTGAAACAAAAAGAAAAAAAAATATTGGAACCTACTTATATCAATTCAACAAAAAATAGAACCAAAAGAATAATTTAGCTTTTTATTTTCTTCTTCTCGCTTTCTTTTTTCCTCTATACTGTATGGGTCGAACAACCTTATAGGGTAAGTCGATAAAGGTAAGTGAGAGTCAAGCAACAAATTATGTGTCACATGAGGCCTCTCCCAGCAGCCAACAATTAGACTGCTCACAAGACTCCATAGGTTTTGCAATGAGATTTCATTATGAAATCCTTACCTAAGAAGGGTTTAACAATAATCCTCAAATTAAACAACTTTACAAATGAAAACCCTAAATAGTAAATCTTCCAAATCAATTGTAACATAAAAAAATAAAAAAATTTACAATCAAATGTTTTCAAAATACAATGCATTAGGTTATTATTACTTTTTTATATAAGTTCACACACTCTTACCTACCGTCTCTTTCTAGCCTTCAAACATGTGGAGTAAAAAGGTTATGGATAAGATTCACTTGAACTATTTGGTGTGAATAAAAATGGACTCCAATTTGTCCTTCAAGGATAACCCGTGCATTTGGAGTAGTTAGGAAAGCGGTGGTAGAATTTCTCGTTCCTTTAAATGTTACCGAATTATTGACCGCATTTTTTTGCCATGCATTTATTGGAAGGACTACTACGATACTGACAAAGAATGGGTCAGACATGTTAGGGACAACCATCTACGATGAGATTATAAGATTTTTTTATACATAATCATAAAATAGGAAAGTAAAACAAATATCACATAAAAATATAGCATGTATTAATAAAATAAATTGAAAACTCTTTCAATTTTATAAAACTTGGATTTTTATTATACTTTATAAAGATTTTTGATTAATTTTGTAGTAACTAGTCAAGATAAATGGGTCTCACCATGACCAACAAAGTAACGCAAGGACACTTCATCTTGAGTACTAACTACTCATTTAATCCCAAGGTTATATCTCCAACTACAATAATCAAATCTTTGTTTATCATAAGTTTTATTTTGACATTAAATCATGTAATTGTATAAATAAATAAATAGGATAAGTGCATAACTAAAAATAAATATTTAATAAACATAAAGACCAGTATATGACTGGAGATAATATAAATGAATAAATAAATATAAATATAAATTGAATAAATAGGATCAGTGCACAATAGGAAATAAATATTAATAAATAAATAAATAAGAACGGGAATTAAATATAAATTAGAATGAGGTTAGCAACATCTCAAAATATAAGAATAAAAATAATTATGAAGAGATAAAAAGATAATAAAAGTAAAGATATAAAATTATCAATGTCTCATCCCCTTACCTTAACTATAGAAGATATGCCTGAAAAGTTTGAAGATGATCCTTGTAATTTATTTTTCTCCTCTTTCTTTTCTCACGCTCGCAGAGACTCTGCTTCTTTTTTTCTTATTGTCTCTCTTCTCTTCTTCCGTTTCATTTACCTCATCCATATTTATAATAACATTTGCAATCATTGCATTTAGTTTAGAATGCACTATTTTTTTTGTTTCAATTTCCTTGTGTTAATCTGGTTAGTTAGAGATTAGGCTTTCCAAGATTTTTATCTTGCATTACATTAAAATTAACATGACATTAAATGTTTGTTGTCCATCTTATCTTGTATTATCCACTGTTGATGCATGCATGTGAAGAAAAAATTGAAAGAGAGACTTTAGTTATTCTTACGTGATTTTTTCCTTTTTAATGTATTACAATTATATATACTAGCATACACACAGGCGTTGTCGTGCGCCTGTGTGTACGCATTTTTTATATTTGCGTGATATTATATTAATAGGTGGTGATAATATAATATTATTAAGTTAATATATAAAATAAAATTATATTTATTAAAAATAAAGTAAAATATATAAGAAAATATGAGAGAATAATTATTGATAAATAGAGAAAAAAAGTTTGTAAAAGTAATGGTTAATTTTCAAAAATTTAATAAATAATTATATTTTAAAGGGTAAAATTGATATTTTAAAATGTGGACAAAAAAGAAGGAATCCTCTTTATATATTGTTTATATATATATATATATATATATATATATATATATATATATATATATATATATA
>Ga0099822_1006376_pt1 | contig 15367 bp, 8 predicted proteins | sample CowpeawhiteBW_FD_76839 | JGI IMG/M metagenome (GOLD analysis project Ga0099822, IMG submission 76839) | Root nodule microbial communities of legume samples collected from California USA - Cow pea white BW | ecosystem: Host-associated > Plants > Roots > Nodule | place: USA: California | collected...
CGGCTAAATAAATGTAGCCTAAACATATAATAAACAACATTTTTATAAATGATGTATAAATATCATGAAAGTCCATGATTATATAATTGTTGCTTTAAACTATGTGGGCAAAACTAGTAAAAAGTGGTCTAAAAACATATATAAGGTATAAAATCAACATGTAAAATTGTTGTCTATTGTGAGAAGTTTAAGCAACGGTTTTAAAAATATTGTTATACTAAAAACCGTTGTCTATTACCTATAGCTACACTCACCTATACCACACCTAAAAAATTGTGGTCTAATCTTTAGACCATGGTTTTTAAAATTTATATCATAATTTTATGCCGTTGTCTAAAGTGATTTTTGTTGTAGTGTTTGTACTGCTTTTTTCTTTAGTTCCTTAGTATCATCTTGGACAATGTTTGAATATAATGTGCACCATCTTTAGCAATTACAATGTCTGTTAAGATTAAAAAAATAGCATGACATGTTTAATAAACACTTATATATACAGAAATCTAGAATAGAAATAATATTAAACCATTTGCCATCAATATGTGAATTCTTCTTCGCTTCCTACAATTCTGACATGGAAGCACGGATAAGCATCAAAATGAAAAACTTGACAGAAATTTAAAACATCAAAAATGCAAATTAAACTTTGACACTTTTGGACTAAAACAATGATCAAATGAATAATTAAACTTTTTTTATCTTCTCCACTTAGGTGTATTATTACTGTGATTATGCCCATTCATTTTCCCTAGAAATATTTCTAGGTTTGGGGTTCATAATTATTTAGTAGGGATGATTATGAATTGGAATTTTAAAGATTCAATCAAGATTATTTTTAGATCTAAACAATTGGATCAAATTTTGGATCCAAATCCATTTTCTGCAAAACTAGTTTGCATTTTCTTTTCAAAATTCATATGCAAATATTTGGATTAAGTTCAAACTCCAAAATCCACTTTTTATAAAAGAAATTTTAATTGAATTTTTTAAAACTTGTGTTGTTGGGGCCGATAAGATCAAATTTGGCAGAATTTCAGATGGGGTTGTCTCCGTTGAATTTCAACACGGATCGAATTTCGGTTGTGGTCGACTCGATCGACTTTTGGCCAAGCCAACTTGGGACCGACTCGGTCAAATTTTGGCATGGGATAACTTGACTGAACTTGATCGAATTTTGGCTAGGACCAGCTCGACCACATTTAGGGGAAATTTGGTTAGGGCCAATACGACCAAATTTCGGTAACTCTGAATAGGCCAAATTTCAACCCTAGTTGATGCGACCTAATTTGACAAAATTTAGGTCTGGGTCGACTCAACCAATTTCAATCGATCCTAACTCGACTCAATTTGGCCGAATTTCGTTGAGGCCTACTTGGTAGAATCCGAACAAATTTGGCTTCGATTGAGTCAATTGTATATAGTCAAATTCTGTGTGTGATGAAATTTGCCAATTTTGGTCGAACATGGCCAAATTTAGTGTTGAGTCCAAATATGTTCAAATTTGGGTCTAGGTCAATTTGATCAAATTTCAGCCACAGTCGACTCGGCTGAAATTTGGTTGAGGTTGACTAAATCGTATTCGTCCTAAATTTTGGTCTGGGACATCTTAGACGAATACGCCAAAATTTTGTTTCGGGTCAAATTTGGCAAAATTTTTTGTTAGGGTAAACTCGGCTAAATTTGATTGAATTACAATTGGGTCGACCTGACCGAATTCAATCGAATTTTAGCCGGTGCCAACTAGACCGTATTCGGACGAACTTTAGTTGGAGCTGACTTCGTCAAAATTTGACCAGGGTCGAGTCGACCGAATTCTAGTTGATACTGATGCGTCTTAATATTTGGCATAGTTCGGTCTATCTTAACCTTCGTCATTGACCGATCTGTCTCGACCTTCAATCTGGGCTAGTCCATCTCGACCTTTAGCCCAACCAACCTAAGAATTTAAATTGAAAATTTGGATTGAATTTCTTGAATTTTCATCTTTAGAAAATCTGGATTCAAAAAATGGATATCCAATCCAAAAACTATATAAAATCTAGATTATATTGAAATCCAGATTCAATAAAATGGATTTTAAAGGTTAAACCTGTCGAATTTCAGTCTAGGTTGAGTTGATCCTATTTAGCCAAAATTTTTTCGAATACGCAAAAATTTTATCGAAGGTCGAATTCGACCAAATTTTTGTTAGGGTAAACTCTTTTGAAATCGACTGAATTTCGTTCGAGTCGAATTGAACAAATTTCGGCTTAGCTTCGAGCACGACTGACTCAATTGAATTTGGATCAGGATCAACTTGACTGAATTATAGTAGAGAACGACCTTTCTTGACCTTGAGCCTGGATCAGTCCATCTCGATCTTCGTTCTATGCTAGTACATCTCAACCTTTATCCCAACCCAATTAGGAATTTAAATTGAAAATTTGAATTGAATTTTTTATATTTTCAATATTTGAAAATTTGGATTTAAAGAATGAATGTTAATTCCAAAAACTATATGAAATGTAAATAAGATTGAAATCCACATTCAATAAAATAGATTTTAGATGTCGACTCGGCCAAATTTCTGTTTAGGTTGACTCGACCGTATTCACCTTAATTTTGGTTGAGATCGGCTAAATACGGAAAAATTTCATTTGGGGTCGAATTCTTCCAAATTTGGTCAGGATAAACTTGACTAAATTCGACAAAATTCCGCTCGTGTTCTCTCGGTCGAAACACGACCATGGACAAGTTTATAATATTCGGTCGAACTTCGGTTGGGACTAACTCAGTTGAATTTTGACAAGGACCGACTCGGTCGAATTTTAGTCAAGCTAAACAGGCTAGTATCTGCCATCGGTCTAGCCAAATTCATCTCGACCTTTACCTCAACTCTACTAAGAATTTAGATTGAATTTTTTGGATTTTCCGTATTTGAAAATCTTGATTCAAAGAATAGATATCAATCCAAGTATTATATAAAACCTAGATGGGATTGAAATCCAGATTAGTTAAAATGGATTTTAAAGATCGACTTTGCTAAATTTTAGTTGCGGTCAACTCGAGCGTAATCGGCAAAATTTTGGTTGGGGTAAACTCAACTGAATTCCCCAACAAAATTTCTATCGGATTGACGTGACCGAATTTCGACCCTGACTAACTCAACAGTATTTGGTCGGGGCTGACTTAATTGAATTTTGATTAGGGCTAACTCGACCAAATTGCAATCGTGATCGAACTGTCTCAACCTTCGACCTGGACTAGCTCGTCTCGACCTTTGGTCAACACTAGTTCATCTTGACTATTAGTCTAACCCAACCAAGAATGTATATTGAATTTTTTGGATTTTCCATATTTTTTGAATCTAGATTCAAAGAATGGATAAATAATCCAAAATTTATATAAAATGTAGATCATATTGAAATTCACATTCAATAAAATGGATTTTACATGTCGACTTGGCCGAATTTCGGTTAAGGTTGACTCAACTATATTTGACCAAATCTTGATCGGGGTCAACTTGGCTTTTTACGCCAAAATTTTGTCTATGGCCGAAGTCGGCCAAATTTTGGTAGGGGTAAACTCAGCAGAATTCGAGCAAATTGTGGTCGGGTCGACTCGACTGAAATCAAGCAAAATTAAGTCATGTTGACCTGACCAAACTTCACTTGGGATGACTCTATTAAATTTCGATGATGGCCTATACGACCGAACTCCAGCTTGGATCAACCAGTCCCAACCATTAACATGGACCAACTTGTCTCGACCATCGTACCAGATCAGCCCATTTCAACCTTCGGTCTAGGTTACTCCATCTCGACCTTTAACCTAACCCAAGTAATAATTTAGATTGAAAATTTGGATTGAATTTCTTAGATTTTCCATATTTGAAAATTTGGATTCAAAGAAGGGATATCCAATCCAAAAATTATATAAAATCTAGATTAGATTGAAATCCATATTCATTAAAATGGATTTAGAAGGTCCAATCTGTCGAACTTTGGTCAAGGTCGAGTTGATCGTATACGGCCAAATTTTGGTCGGGGCCATTTTTGTCTGATACGCCAAAATTTCGTCAGTGGCCGAATTAGGTCAAATTTTGGTTGGGATAAACTTGATTGAGTTCGATTAAATTTCGGTCAGGTCAACTTGATCGAATTTCGGTTGACCTCAACTTGACTGTATTCGGCCGAACTTCGGTTGGGGTTGACTTAATTGAATTTCGACCAGGGGTCGACTCAACCGAATTTCAGTCGTTACCAACCCCTCTTGACCTTCGGTCTAGATCGGTCCATCTCGACCTTCACCCAACTCATAAGAATTTAGATTGTAAAGTTTGGTTGAATTTTTGGATTTTTATATTTGAAAATTAGGATTCAAAGAATGCGTATCTAATCCAAAAATAAAATTATATAAAATGTAGATCAGATTGAAATCCATATTCAATAAAATGTATTTTAAAGGCCGACTCGATTGAATTTCGGTTGAGGTCGACTTGATTGTATTCAGCCAAATTTGGGTCGGGATCAACTCCATTGAATACGCCAAAATTTCGTCTGAGATCGAATTCGGCCAAATTTTGATAAGGGTAAACTTGGTTAAATTCGATTGAATTTCGGTCGGGTCAACTTGACCGAATTTTGACCGGGGCCGACTCGACTCTATTTGGTCGAACTTCATCGATGGTTGACTCAGATGAATTTTGGCCAAGGCTGACTTAGCTGAATTTCAGTCGAGACTGACTCGTCTCAAGCTTTATGTGGACCAACCTTCTCGACCTTCGGCCTGGACCAGCCCCTCTCGACCTTCGATCTGAACCGGGTCATCTCGACCTTTAGCCCAACCCAAGTAAGATTTCAAATTGATAATTTGGATTAGATTTTTTGGATTTTCTATATTTGAAAATCTAGATTCAAAGAATGGATGAATATCCAATCCAAAAAATATATAAAATGTAGATCAGATTAAAATCCAGATTTAGTAATATGGATTAGATTTTTCGGAAAATGGATCTTAAAGAGACTAGGTTAAAGCAAAAGTGGATTCGATTAAGAAAAAGTGAATTTTTTTGTCCACCCTTTTGTTCTATTGCTCATCTAATTGAAGAATTATTAACTTTAGGAAAAAATTATTTACTTGAAATAATGGAAGGATAAGGCTTTGCCTACGTGAAACCTTTTTTTTTTTTTTTAATTTTTATGATAGTATTATCTTTAATCAATTGTTTCATTAGTTTCTAATTCTCCTTTTTTATAATGGTAGAAACATGGGTGTTATCGTACCTGTGTCTACAATTTTTAAATTTTAATAAATCGAGACTGAAAGTAACACAAAGAAGTACATGAATATTAGCGTAAGAACTATATGATAAAGAAAAAAAAAAGAAAGTGAAACCGATGAAAGTTTGTTTTTATAAAAGTTTAATATAACGGTTATTATTAAAAAGTGAGTTAGCAATATTATAAAAGGTAAAATTGGAATTATAAAATATGTAAAATGAGTTCGATGTCATCCTTAAAATTACATCCTAATTTTAAACCAATTGTAACCCTAAACCAAAAATATTTAATAAAAATGTGAATTTTAATAAAAATATTATAACATTTATATAAAAATTAAATTTCATTTCAATTTGGAGAGGGACAAAATTTCTCAATTTAAAAAAAATGGAATTAAATTGAACAAAAATAACGAATATAGAGATTAAATTGAATATAAAACATTACTCTGACATATGGCATGTTGTTGGGTTGACACGTGAACATTTTTTTCATAAATTAAAAAAAATTAAAAAATAAATTAAATTAAAAAAAAAAACCACGAAGTGACATGTCATAGTCATTGTTCATTATCGCTAATCATTTAAATGGAGTTAACAAAAAAAGGACCAAATTGAACAAAATTCCTAAAAATTAGACTCTCATTGAACAAAAAAACAATTTTAGGACTAAATTGACAAAACTGAATGAAAATATGGATCAAATGTGGAATTTAACTTTTGTTTAAAAATAAATATTTATATATTTACAATATAATCCTAATATATGTTGTATATTGAAAGTATTGCATTGTAAAGTTTTTGTGGATGTTATAGTTTCTCTTGACTAGAATTGGTTACAACCATGATATTAAACACGAAAATCAAAATATGTGAGAACCTTGGATAAAAATCACTAGGCCAAAAGCTATGACCGGTAGTCAAATGCAATTAGGAGGGTCAAAGTTAGCCAACCCAGCTCACATGGGTTGGCTTACCACAGTTGAGCTAAAGAATAGCCAATTCAACCCAACTCATTTTTTGATGAGTCAGAAATTTTGCAATCTGGTTCGACCCACCACAAGTTAGTTGGTTATTGGATTGATTCAGTTACAATTTTTATTTTTTTTGCAATTTATTTAGTATATTTATTGCATTAGAATGAGAGTTAATTGACTTAATTTATTTTTTATAATAGTTGATAAAAGTGTTTACCTAAGTCTCAAAATATTAGTATAAAGATAATAGCTAAAGATTAAAGTATAAATGTATATAACTTAACAAACAAATTAATTAAGCATTCAAACTATTCAAATATTATTCAACAAAATTCTAGCATTTAAAAAAATGAAATTGTGAGCATATATAATTACAGGTATTAAATAGTTATAACAAAAAAATTTAAAACAATTATAAAAAACTGTTGGTGGATTAAGTAGGTCAATCCATCTCAACCCAGCTCAAATTCGTTTAACCCGTGAGTTAAGTGAGTTAGGTTTAGTTCAATCCACTTTTGAAAAAATTAAATTTTTCTCAACCTAATCTATTTCAAACCCATAGTAAACCAGATTAGCTCAGAAGTTGAAAGCCATTTTGACATATCTAGATGTAACCCTAATAGAGCATAATGATTCAGGGGCTATGATTCAATTGATACTCAACCTCCTTAACCTCCGTTACAGAAAAATTGACGTATCCTGCAACAAGAAAGTTATTTCATGCTTATCTAGCAAGCTTTTACTAATGGTGGTATATTGTGTATATTGTTTCTAGAAACTGAGAGGGAGATGGTTAAGTCGTCTTACAATTTGTTCATCTATATAGTTATAGTATCTCACAAATAGATCGATGTACAGATAGTGTTGCAAATCAAGAAATTTTTAGTAGGAATTTTTGTGCTGGTACCATATTATAACTATTTGTATTAAGGATAAATTTTAGAAATAGACTTTATTTTTTAAGTACATACGTGAGTTTGATTTGGTTTTCTTGTGTTCTTATTCTATTTTTAAAATAAAGTTTTAATATATTTGATGGATTACAAAGTCTGAAATTAATTGAGATGTTATAGTTCACAATTTTGCATGCAATGAAATTGTTTCTCTTAAAAAAAAAACAAAGAAAATATTAAAAAGAGAATAAAATATTGTAATTGTTAAAAGATTCCACCAAACAAAACTCTTTATATAGCCAAAAGTGAAAGCAAGTTTGAAATCCACCGATGTGGGACTGCCTTCCCGGCGGTGGTCCTTCTGGTGTGATGCCATTTCTGCATGGTGTGATTCAAGGTTTAGTCTAGGGCATGGTACCCATTCCATTCTCTATGCATCAGAAGTCAAGGATTTTAATCATACCAGTATCAAAAAATAGACCTGTGGAGAAAGAACTCAGAAGAAGATAGCGTATATTCAAGACAGTGCCTAAATCAGAGACAGCAAAGGAAAACAAATTAAAAAAAAATCTTTTTGTATATATTTGTGTTCGAAGTTTTCTTTGTATATATGGTCTGTGGACGGTGGCACTCCGACAGTATTATTGTCTTAGGTATTGAGGTCCTTGTCAAGAGTGGTCTATGTTGCTGACTTAAGATATATAGGTTTATAGTGTAAATACACCTTTCCAGTAATTAAGGTTGTTTCCTATGCAGAGTTAGTAGCAGATACGATGCATGATGATGAGAAAATGGTGATAATGATGAGAGAATAATGAAATTATAAAGTGTTGTTCCACAGATAGCCGCAACGCAAACGCATGCAATGCAAGGTATATGGTTTGTGTTGGTGAAATGAAGGACGGTGGAAGGTTTGAAGAAGTAGTTTCGGTGTGATGTACGATGGATTTGGACGGGGCTTGGTCGTGCTTGAAAAAAGTGGCTGATGGAGAAAGCAAGCAAAAAGATAATGGGGTCACAATGGGACGACTAGGTAAACAGGGGAATATATAGACTATAGTGCCTTAGCTATGAAATCCACGTTTAACAATTTAATTAGTTTTTATAGTTGTATTTTTCTTTTCATTTAATTTTACGCTCACAAACATTTATTTTCGGTCTTCACATTCATACTAGGTTTAACTTTATGTGTATGAATTAAAAATATTATTTTTATAGATATTATTATGCAGATAAAACGACAAATTAAACTTAGAATAAAAAGTTATATCTATTTCACGGAAATGATAGAAGTAAAGTTATAAATAAGATGGGTGAGATAAAAAAAAAAAATTGATTAGAGGTATAGAATATATACAAGTAGAGAAAAAAAAATAATGTGAGACACATCGAACATATCGTGCACATGACATAAAAATTTGTTAATAAGCAGCAGGAAAAAATGAAACAAAAATAAAATAATTTAAATGTATGTTACACCATTTTTTTTTCTTAAACAACATTCAATTTTGTTGGAAGTCTCACATCGACTAGAGATAAGGCTAATTCAGAATATATAAGTGGGTGCAATCCTCACCTTACAAGCTGATTTTATAGGGTTGAGTTAGACTTAAAGCCCACTTCTAACAAATTTGCTCACGGTGAAAGTTTATGTTCTCACGAGTAATCAACATTTATCTTTATGTTATGTTCTTGATTTTGAAGGTTTTATATATAATTAATTATCATGTTTACACTCATAATTACATTTCCTAAATTAAGATTTATAGTTCCTTACTTATTATTTGGTGGATTTTATTAACTATTACTTTAACTTTTGTATGTTTAATCGTTATTATTTTTAATGGAGCAACATACTCTTTGAACTCCATATGTCCACTCAAAACGCAGTCAATCTACTTTCTCATGATCAAGTTGTACTAGTCATCTCTTAACCTGATCTATGATCCTCTCGACTTAATCCAATATCTTATTCACTAGAGGGGTGCCTCCAATTACAGTCCAACACTCAAGTAAGATATGTACGTACAATAATAAATGTGGTAAAAATGGAGTGAACAGTCATACATCATTAATAGTCCCTTTTTATATAACTATTATGGGTTTTTACTTGAATGAGTCTATGTTGGCTAGGTCAAGCCTATCTTTTGCCATCTAATGTATTCTAATTTTTCCTTAATCCTTGATTAACTATGTTTGATTCTATTATCATATTAACCTTATTTGGCATATTTGATTCGAGATGATGTCGTCCTCTACGACTTACACCCTATAGGTCCCATTTAAGGCAATGCCACCATGCTCGGTGTTTAGTGGTCTGAAGTTTAATTTTGTGCAAATGAAATTTGATTTCTTTTACCTCTTTGCTAGTCCTCCTGTATGGTAGCTCTCTGATCCCAAGGATGCTGAAGATGATGGGACTTGAAGTAGGATCATAGGAAGATTTAGTTGGTCATGATGGCCTCTCTTACGTAAGTGGGATAACGTGTAGAACTGTTAGATTGAAATTGATCTAATGATTAGTGTGGACTAGAAATAATGGGTAGGTTCTTCCTTTATGTTATAAGTTTGTTGTCATGGACGTTACTTTTATGGTACTGATAAGCAAGATATCCATATGTTATATAGTGGTTCAACGACTTTCAATTTGCTATGCTTGCATAGCCTTCTCTTTCTGACTCACCGAATATGTCGCCTGCGAGGAAGGAGACATTCGGTAAGTTTATAAGGCCCTCATCAAGGTTTTATAACAATGATAATGTTGGTTCCCCTAGTACCTCGACCAAAGAGAGGGTCAATGGTACCTTATGTTTTCGTAGTGGGTATAAGTAGGAAGACCCTAGAGTAAGGGAATATTTTTTTACCGATGGTCATTCACTATTAAGACTTTCGGGGATAATGTTGATTTTCTTAAGGGTGATGAGGATTGTGATATCATATCAACCAATGAGGTTAGTACAATACATAATGTTTGTCATGGGTGAGAGGTTATCCTTTAAAGTTTGTTTTTTATTTATCTGGCTTTAATAAGTAGTCTTAACATTTGACTCCCTTTTGATAACTTGACTTTGGAGGTGTTGAGGGTTCTGAAAGCGGCTCCGAATAAACTTCATCCCAACAATTGGGCTTCTCTTCGAGCCATTCTCCTAACCAAAATGCCTTTGTGGAAGGATCTTAGTCTCACCTTCATGTAGTATCTCCTTATTACCCTTTGTTTATTTGCCTTTTGTCTTAGCTCGCATAGCTAATCTAGATTGGTCAAGTGACATTCTTTGTTATCTTGCTTTTCATATTGCATCTGCTGAGATGATGGTTCTCCAATTTCAATCGAGGTCATGGTGGTTGTTCCATACGTTAGGCTATAAGGAATTTCTTGCATGGTGGATTGGGGGTGCACTTATATGCACAAAAAACTTCTAACAATTCTTCTAGCCATCTTCATTTGGTCGTATCAAGCCATGAGGAGATGTTATGCAATTGTTCTTGCTTAGTGTGCATTACTCTGCAATGTTTGACATGGTATACACTTATTAACATACTCATCACAATCTACCTTCATGGTTTACCAATAGTGTCTGACTCTTAGTATTCGAATAACCATGGTTCTTGCCCCAAAGTGATATTTGCATATTCCCTCATATAAATCTTTTACACTAATGCAAAATAGAATATTAGAACATGCTATTAAATGGGTTATAGAGGAACCGATGTAATGCAAAATGTGTTGACAATTTTGTAAATACTGAAAATTATATTAGATCGGTTGTAGTGGGAATCCATCTAATAATTACATATTAGATCAGTGATAAAAGGAAGTGATCTAATATGTTAACATTAGATTGGTTAAAAAACAATCGATCTAATATGCCTTCTTCTTTACCATGCGTGAAACCCATTTTTCATTTTTCACCAAGTACCTTCTTTTCTCACAATGCAACCCTCAAGTTTTTCTCACTCTTCAACTCTCTTCTCTCTCATTTTCGAAACCCCGTCTTTGAAGCCCCAAAACCTTAGTTTTCAAGTCATCCCTTTCTCATTCATCACAAATGTTGGTCTGCCTTATCTCCACTATCGTAACAATGCTAGCTTCATTGTCAATGTTGTCGCCACCTTCAACTCATGTGCCTTACCACCTCAAACGTCATCGGAGCTCCACGAGTCATCACTAGAAGCATCGAAAAACACAACTTGTGAGTCAGATCGACAATGAGCCACTACAACACCATTCGAGCGCCACCTCGCAAATGACCTACCTGGACCCAAAATGTAGTAAAGCAGTGTCGTGCCATCATCAGCCTTCGTCGGAGTAGACGCGAGCATCATCATCAGCCTCTGTAAACCATTGTAGTAGATTCGCCAACAATGCAACAATACGTAGAAATCACTTTTGAAAATGCTTTTTTTTGTTAAAGGTATTAGATAGGTTGTTCCATAACTGATATAATATGTCTTCAACATATTACATCAGCACATATTACATCGGTTGTGGAACTGATGTAATATGCACTCGAGAACCAATCTAAAATACCTATTTTTCACTAGTGTTAGTATGTATTTTTCATTTTCCCTACTCTATACTCAATATATTGATGCACCTATTACAATGAAATTATTGGTTAGATGTAATTATTATAATGTCAAAAAACATATATGGATATATCACTTACATGACTTAGAGTTGTATGACTAAAATGTTTAACATAAAAATCCCTTAAAACTTTGTAATGTTTCTAGTAACCAAATCATTACTCAATCCTAAGGATTAAAATAATTAATTAGTCCTTGTATTTTAAAATTTTTTTACAATCTAAATTGCATAACAATAAAGTATAAAACTAGACAAAAAAAAAACAATCTAATTCAGTAGTGATTAAACTAAATCATATATTTACTCCTTTAGACCTAATTTAAGTTTAATTTTTTCTCAAAATTCTAATATTAATAGAAAATAATGAATACCATTTAAATGAAGACATTCATGAATTAGTCATGATTGAGACCCCAAAATTAACCATGATTTTAATTTCAACAATATAATGAAAATATAGAATATTATCTCAATAATGTACATTTATAAAAGGGGAAAGAGATGGTACATTTTGATCATAGAGAAATTTTCACCATGATATAATGTATATGTGGCATAATATAAACCAAAACATCATTGTGCCACTATTCCTATCAATATTTACAATAAAAGTACAATGAAGAAAATGAAACAATGTTGTTAAATTACGTCACATCTCATACGTCAAACATAAAAGGGTAATAGTTACTTTGAGTGACATTACCACTAGTGCAAAAATAACATTTTATGACTGAAATGTACTTAAGAGACACTTTCTATATCAGTTCTAGTTATAATTGGATTAGTAGTTTCTTGTATATATATATATATATATATATTAATTTTGGAAACATATATTTTCACTTCACTTTCCCACACATAGTTCTCTTTTCTAGCTTTCATCTCGCGCTCACTGCTCTTGGTCTACAAAGTGATCGTCTGCCCCCTGTGACTGTTGTCGCCGACATTCCCTGGTGTTGCAATAGGGACAACGAAGACAAATGGAACGGCGAAGACATAGGTGTACGAGCTTCCACAGGCAAGAGTTCCACAGATCTACACGATGTTAACAAGGGCAAGCATTGGAAAGGAGTAGCCAAGGACAAATCCCACTATGAAGTGTTAGGATTATAGAGGGGTTTCACTGGGGAGATACAACACCAATAAGTCCTGAGCTCAACCACATAAGGCATTGACACCACTCTCAACCTATACCTTAAGACAATGGATTTATGGGTCTTTATTCTTATATAGTGCTCTACTTTCTCATTTCTAGCTAATGTAGGACTTAGACTCACATTTGGATTTCTAACAATCTCCACCTCAAGGGTGAGTCCCTTAAACCACATTGGTACACTCGCCCTCTAGCGGAAGCATTCCCAACCACGAGTACTCCTTTTTTTGCCCTTTTTTGTACCATCATTTTTCTTAACGAGACACGCTTATCTGGAACCCTTGCCAGGAAGACTTTCAATACTAGGACCATACTGCACTCTTTTGATCCGGTTTAACCATCGGCTTTGATACCACTTCTTAGGATTACAGAGGGGTTTCATTGGGGAGATACAACACCAATGAGACCTGAGCTCAACCACATAAGGCATTGACATCACTCTCAATCCAAAACCTTAATGGTGTGTTTGGATAGGGTATTTTAATGAAGCAATTCATTTTTATGAAGAATTTAAATTTCTTTGTAACGAAATGCTTTGTTTGAAAAGAGAAATTAAAAAGCATTTCAAATGCAAGCATTTTTTTGAAGTATTTCAATTTGCCAAATTAGTAGAAATTCAAATACCCTCAAAATAGGTGAAATTTGAAATTCTTCTTATTCAACCTCACACCCAGACCCAGATGGGTCGGGTGGGCCTAACGACCCAGACGGACCGAGCTGGCCCGACGACACAAACAGGTCAAGCGAACTCGACGACCAAAATAGGTTAGGCGGGCCCAACAACCCACAAAATTCGGTCAGGCCCAACCACCCACACGGGTCAGGCAGGTCCAATGACTCATACATGTGGGGTGGGCCCGATGACTCAAACGGTCTCGGCTATCTAGACGGGCCGAACAAGCTCAACGACCTATATGGGCCCTATCGCCCTGCCGATCATACAAGCCTAACCGACTCGACGACCTAGACGGGACCGACCTACCCAACGACCTAGAGGGGCCCTATCGACTTGAAGACCCAAGCGGTACTGACTGGCCGACAACCGAGCCAGGTCGGCTGGCCCAACGACACAAATTGATCGGGCAGACCTGTTTCCAAATTTATCATGAACTCAAAACATAATTAAGCCTAAAATAAATATTGTTAAAATAAAATTTTATTTCACAACAAATTCAATTGTTTTATTCAAACAATAAATTGAAATGCAAGGTATTTTAATTTATTTATCCAGCAAGTTATTTAGAAAATGAAGGGAATTTAATTGCAAGTAATTCAAATACAAATCATTTCAATTTCTCAGCATTTTTAAAATGCTTCATCCAAACACAAGGTAAGGCAATGGGTTTATGGGTCTTTATTCTTATATAGTGCTCTACTTTCTCATTTCTAGCCAATGTGAGACTTAGACTCACACTTGGATTCCTAATATGAAGAAAAGCATTATGACACGTATGGAAGTGTGGCGTGACAAGGTGTTTGGGTGCGACGAGTTAATGGAAAGAGGTAGTACGGGAAAGGCGAATGTCTTGCTTGAGCGCGAGTGCAACAAGACTGAAGAAGAGAAATGAGCTAAAGGAGTAAAAGTGGAAGGTGATGGGGGTTCTCAATGATGGAGCGGGTGGGAGCGCACACCGAATCAGAGTTGAGTCTATTCTACGAATCGCCAGGGTCCCACGTTAGACTTATGAAGACAACGAGAGTGAAAAGCAAGTTCATATTCACTATCACGTCTAACACAGACACTTTCTATACCGGTTGTGGGACCAGTATAGAATGTCCACTTTCTATATCAATTCTATAACCGGTATAGAAAGTGGAAATTTTCTATATTGTCTATATTTTATGTAATTGATATAAAAAGTCTTTTTCAACTAGTGTAAAGTAGGATATATTAGCAAAAGTACCACCATACATTTTTTTTCTTTATGTCGGGTTTTACTTTAATCAACATCAATTCAATGGTGAAAGATGCATTTCACTAGTGAAACTAATAACTTATCCTTTAACATACACTTTTGAGCACACCCATTGGCGGAACTAGGTAATGACAAGGGGGAGCCACGACTCCCCCATTTTTTTTTTTTGAATTTTTTTACATATATTTATATATTTTTTAAAATTATATTATATATTATTTATATTAAGATTATATTATGAAAAATTATAATAAAAGATAAATAAATTTTTTTAACGGAGACATTAATTTATAAAAGAGATTAGGTTTTTTTTATTTGATTATAAAATCTTTCTATCATGTAAATTATTATGAAAGTGTGTGAAGAGAGATAAATACAAATTCTTGCATGATCTCTCACATATCAAGATTAGTATCTTATTATGATTTATGTATCGCTACCTATGGTATTTTTTTTTAATTTTTGAATTTATACAATATTGCTTATTTAATTAAAGTAGTATGAGTTTTGTTATGTTTTGCATTGTGATAATTGTGATTTGTGAATATAAATTTTATTTTTTCTAAATAGGCGAGTGGTGATA
>Ga0099822_1006379_pt1 | contig 15364 bp, 13 predicted proteins | sample CowpeawhiteBW_FD_76839 | JGI IMG/M metagenome (GOLD analysis project Ga0099822, IMG submission 76839) | Root nodule microbial communities of legume samples collected from California USA - Cow pea white BW | ecosystem: Host-associated > Plants > Roots > Nodule | place: USA: California | collected...
AAATGTAAACAATTATAATTTATTTTAAAGTATTTGATATGGAAGAAACAATCATCATTCTAATATTGAATATTTGATAATATTATGTTTCCTTTATCATAAAAATTTTATTATTTTATAAAATTAATTAAAATTAATATTGAAGTAGTAAGAAAATGGGTATGGGTATGGGTACGAGATTATACCCGTTACCCGGTGGGGATGGGGTTGGGTCAAAAGTTTAATACCCGTTGGATTTGGGTATGGGGATGGGGATGAATTTTTTTTACGGGGATGGGTATGGGATAGCGAAACCCGTGCCCGCCCCGCCCCGTTGCCATCCCTACCTACATACAAGTTCCATTAGGTATTCAATTTCAGTTCTAAGTTCAAAAGACATTTTTCAATACCTTAACAACCAATAATCAAGCCATGGATGATCAAGCTCCAACAAACATTAAGTATAGAAATCAAATACTAACATTGAAATGAAAAAGCATATATATTAACATCACATAATACACAAGATTCAATTTATTACATCTAATATCACAAATAGGGTTAGCTCTCCATGGTGGAGAGTCTAGGAAGAAATTGAAACCAAAGAGAGATGTATGCCCTTCTTCAAGGTTATTTACCTCTATCCATGCTCCAATCGTGCTTCCTCTTTGTCTATCTATCTCCAATTCATGACCTATCTTCCTCCTCAAACTAAAGGGAAAAAAATCACCATTAATGAAGATTGAAGCCCAAAGTGGAGAACGGAGATATCATTGCATGATTAAGGAGTTTTTGAAAAAAAAATAGTTTTAACTCTTTATCTAAGAGATCTTCTGACTTAACTTGCCATTTGCTATCAAATATCTTTGGAAAATAAAAGTAATACATTTCATGCAACATAAAATAGGCATTTATATTTTCTCGTATAGTATGAGTGAGGTTAACTCACTTTTACGTATTTATTATTTAAGCATATATTATGCTATAAAAATATAAAAGAAGACTACACAGTTTTATATTGTCCATTAGGAGGAACAATTGCATCTTATATTATTGTTTTTAAACTAAATTGTCATCTTTTAAACATGGTATGAACAGGTTTATATTTAAGTATCACTTAATCAAAATCATAGTATTAAACTTTTTCTCTAACAATGTGGTTTTCAAAGTCCTTCACACCATACTCTCTTTACAAGGAAAGCTTATATTCTCATTTTGATAACTTTAATTAAATAAAAATGTGAGTTCTTATCTGAAATCGTGAGTCACTCCTTCTCAAAGTGCCTATTTATATGTTTAGAAATTAAGATATATTATTAAACATGACTTTCAATCATGTATGAACAATCAACAACCACTTATATTCTATCAAGTCAAAGATTAAATGGATAGAAGTTTATTACAAAGTGTTTCAACCAAACAAACCATCACATTTTATTTCGAATTTCATGTGGAACATTTTAACAAATTCTTTTTTTCTAAATAAGACAAAATTACCACCCACGTACCCAAAACTAAAATTGTAATGCAAACCCTGAAGAAGAAAAATGTATGTTAATTTTCTTTGGCTTTAGATACGAGAATAGTTATTACGTTATGATAGAAAAACGTACCAACGGCCACATAATTTTTAGTCCAACAACTAAAACATCGTTTTGTAACAAACATAGCAAGAAAACTTGAAAGTGGGAGAAACAAGAGGAAGAAGACCAGGAGAGAGAGAGAGAGAGAGAGAGAGAGAGAGAGAGAGAGAGAGAGAAAGAGAGAGGAAATACGTTGTTCGGAACCATGGCGAGAGAGCTTCTCGCACGCAATCTGGGTCAATGGATCTCTGTGTCTTTTCTGTTACTTCTTCATGTCCATTTCGGAACTTGTTTTTACCTTCCTGGTGTTGCACCCGAGGATTTCCACAAGGTACCTTTTTTCATTCAAAAAAACTGCTTCTTTCTTTGTTGAATTTTCAGTTTCATTTTCTTCTGAATTTCTGGTCAAACCACCATCCTAAGATTTTTTTTATTCTGGTATATTCATTCTTTCCCAAGGCTTTGTTAATTAAGATCCTTATTCAGTTTTAAAAGTTGGCCAACGATGATATTTACTTTTGCTTGTTGGAACATTCAACGTTGGTTTGTGAGATCCGAGCATTATGGTATCTGGGTATGAAATTCTTTCCAACCAGAAGTGAAACGTGTTCCTATGGCATTCATTTTTACTCGTTATCATTTACACTTTCTTTTCTCTAATTTCGTTTACCCAAATACTGAAGAATCTAAAATTTGCAGTTCACGTGATGACATTGCTTGTGCATGAACATTATTTAAGGCCATTCTGGGGAGGGAAATATAGGAATTTAGGCACGCACTTTTTTTTCATACCTGGTGGATGCTTTGGTTTTACACATAAATGTCATTTCACAGCTTATTCACATGATGATTTAATTAATGTTGATTGAACAGAAAGAATATATATATAGTTTTGCATAAAACGTCTTATGTTGTTCATTGGTAAAAACATCTTATGTTGTTCATTGGTGACAGGGGGATATGTTGAGGGTGAAAGTGAACAAACTATCTTCAACAAAAACACAGCTTCCTTACTCCTACTATTCACTGCCTTATTGTCATCCAGATAACATTGTTGACAGTGCAGAGAATCTTGGGGAAGTTCTTAGGGGTGACCGCATAGAAAACTCTCCTTACGTGGTTGGTTTAAGTTTTGCATCATTCTTCCTTCTCACTCACATTTAGAATGTACAGTTACAAAATACTGAAACAGTAGTTTTTTGATTCTTCAAGTTCAAAATGAGAGAACCCCAGATGTGCAATGTTGTTTGTCGGCTAGTTCTCGATGAAAAATCAGCCAACGAGTTCAAGGAAAAGATAGATGATGAATATCGAGTGAACATGTGAGTCACTAATAACGCTATATATATATCTTGCTTAGTCCTTTTACCTGACAAAAAATTGTATTTTCTTGTGTATATACTTTCAATGTCGCAGGATTTTAGACAATCTTCCTTTGGTTGTCCCACTGAGACGACCTGATCGTGAATCTTCCTTGGTGTATCTGCATGGCTTCCTCGTTGGTCTTAAAGGACAGTATGCTGGAGTAAGTGCTGGTTTTTAATCACCTTTGTTTTTGTCAATGGTTTGTGTTTTATTGTGACATTTCAAACAAAAATGTTGACAGAACAAGGATGAAAAGCATTTTGTCCACAACCACTTAACATTCATAGTTAAGTATCACAGAGATCCACTGACAGAGATGTCCAGGATTGTAGGCTTTGAGGTTAAGCCTTTCAGGTTGTATTATATTATTATATCTCTTTCCTTGGTTTAATCCATCGTTTGATTTGAGAAAACAAAAGTTACTTTTATTGTTTCTTACCCACCCATTTGAAACAAGAAACAAAATATGTTTTTTCTTTTCAAATTGTAAGTTGAAATCAGTCCTATGAATACAGTGTAAAGCATGAATATGAAGGTGAGTGGGAAAATGGCACGCGCTTAACTACATGTGATCCTCATGCAAAAAGGTTAGTCTCAGGCTCTGAGCCTCCCCAAGAGGTTGAAGACAAAAAAGAGATTATTTTTACCTATGATGTTGAGTTCCAGGTTAGTTGCAGTGTTCATGGTAATGAAAAAAGGGTGCTGCATGCATGCCATGTTCATTTCTTGAAATCTGTGAACATTTGTGTTGCAGGAGAGTAATTTGAAGTGGGCATCTCGCTGGGATTCCTATCTACTAATGGCCGATGATCAAATTCACTGGTTTTCAATCGTTAATTCTTTGATGATTGTACTTTTCCTATCGGGTATGGTGGCTATGATAATGCTGAGGACACTTTACAGAGACATCTCAAAGTACAATCAATTAGAGACTCAAGAAGAAGCTCAAGAAGAGTCAGGGTGGAAGCTTGTTCATGGGGATGTTTTCAGGCCTCCTCCGAATTCAGATCTGCTATGTGTATACGTCGGAACAGGTGTTCAATTTTTGGGAATGATTCTTGTGACAATGATCTTTGCAGCACTGGGATTCTTGTCTCCCTCAAACAGAGGGGGGTTGATGACTGCAATGCTCTTGCTCTGGGTGCTTATGGGACTGGGTGGTGGCTATTCTTCAGCTCGTCTTTACAAAATGTTCAAGGGACCACAGTGGAAGAAAATTGCTCTCAAATCAGCGTTCATGTTTCCTGCCATTGCTTTCTCCATTTTCTTCGTGTTAAACGCTCTAATCTGGGGCCAGAAATCCTCTGGGGCTGTCCCATTTGGTACAATGTTTGCGCTTGTTTTCTTATGGTTTGGAATCTCAGTTCCACTCGTGTTTCTCGGTGGCCACTTAGGCTACAAAATGCCGTTGGCTGAAGATCCTGTGAAGACAAACAAGATCGCTAGACAGATTCCGGATCAACCTTGGTACATGAATCCGATGTTTTCTGTTCTGATAGGTGGCGTGCTTCCATTTGGTGCTGTCTTCATTGAGCTTTTCTTCATTCTCACGTCAATCTGGTTGCATCAGTTTTATTACATATTTGGTTTCTTGTTCATTGTGTTCATCATTCTCATTGTTACTTGTGCTGAGATCACAATCGTTCTCTGCTACTTCCAGCTGTGTAGTGAGGACTATCGTTGGTGGTGGAGGTCGTATCTCACTTCTGGTTCCTCTGCACTCTACCTTTTCCTCTATACTGCGTTTTACTTCTTCACGAAGCTTGAGATCACAAAACCAGTATCTGGAGTGTTGTATTTTGGATACATGCTGCTTCTTTCGTATGGATTCTTCGTGGTGACTGGTACAATTGGTTTCTATTCATGCTTCTGGTTCATAAAACTAATCTACTCATCGGTGAAAATTGACTGAAAGTTTTGGTTGGAATGGGGAATTGTGCAGATTCTTACATTCAAGTGAAAGTTCAGAAATTCTTAGTCTCCTCGGTATATAGGTTGTGATTTTATTTGAATATATTATATTATCCAGGGATCATTTTGTATACTAGTACTTTTCCCTTACTCTTCTCTCTTTCTAATTGTTTTGTCTAACACACTCATTAGGACCATTATCTTCGATGTCCTCAATGTCTATCTAGGGTATCACAGTGGTAAATACATGAAATCCGGGTAGAATTTGAGAATGTTTCTTTCTTTTGTGTAATATACGATGAAGATACAATTTAATGATTTTTTTGTTTATCATTTATTGTTAGTTTAATGAAAATAAGTGATATTATGAGAAGACATATAGTTTATTTTTATTTTATCAGTAATGAGAAACATATCTTTGTATCTTTATATGATGATAAAAGAAACTCTTGATCATGGTTGGATTTTTTTTTAATTTTAAATAAGAATGATAAATGAATCCAGGGTGTAGTATTTTGATAAGGAAATTGATTATTTGACAAAGAGATTTTGAAAAAGTTTTAACAAAAGTGATGTGGCTTTTATGAATTTAATTTTTGAAAAATTATCTTTTTACAAACTTTTTTTAACAAAACTTTTGACAAAGTTTCTATAAATAGAATTAAATAGATTAATTTTTTATTTAATCAAAATAAAGTAATAATTGTAATACTTTTTCTACTTAAGAAAGTAATTTGTCAAAAATTTGTCAAATTTTTTTGTTAAACTATCATCTTCTTTAATTTTTTAAGTAAAAAAAATTCCACGTAAGAGACATGTGAAAGAAACCATTTGAAACGGTGTGGTGCACGTGACGGTGGTTCACGAAATGAGAAGCCGCTCCTACGCTTGCACGAAACCATTACCAAGACCAGTTTGTTGCTGCAGATCGAAAATCTTTCATCCCGCCTGTATAAAAGCCGCACGAAATCCTTCTCCCATGGTGTCTCATCCCCCTGCACGGAAATCATTGATCGTACAATATCCTTCGTCCCACGATGCTTCACCAAATCGCAACAGAACCAACCCACAGTGATTGACGGAAAACCCTTCGTTGTTCGTTGGAAGTGGAAAGCATTGAAATTGCAGGTTAGGTTTTTCGATTTGAACACATTTTGGGGTTTAGGGTTTCGATTGGAAACCATTGCAGCATGTTTAATTTTAAAAATGAAAACTCTTATGGGAATTTCCGTTTGAGTGTTTTGGAAAATTGTTGTAATTGCCAAAAATTGATTGAGTGAAGTTTATTTTGAGCTGTGTTCTTTACGATTTTATTTGTGAATCCTCTATTTGTTTTGAAATGGTTTGTTGTGTTGTGGTGTTTGATGAAAGTATGATTTGATGGCTTATCCTTATATACTTTTGCAATGGTCAAATATGTTAAATGTACATGGATGTACACACTTGTTGGATAAATGTTATTGAATGAATTGTATTAGTTGGAAGCTTTATATTATTTGAATGTTAAAAGTTGTACTGCGTTTGTCACATAAACAGTTATAGTTTGGTGTTTAATACTTTGGTCCTTGTTTTATGAGTTTGATTACTTTATTTGATCATGTGGTGTTGTGTGTTTTATCTGTTTGTTTTATGAGTTTGATTACTTTATTTGATCATGTGGTGTTGTGTGTTTTATCTGTTTTGGTGATGTGGTTTTTTGTTTTTTATGATTGGTTTTTTGTGTGGTCATTTTTAGTTTTTAAGCCCTTGGTAACTGTTTCTTGATATTTCTACTAAGTATGGATATGGAATAAGGTAATAGCTCCATTGAAAATAAGGTATGGATAGTGTTATCATACAGTTGATTTGTGTATGACATTTTAATAAGTCCCATTAGTGTAACTATTTAATTTTCTTTGCAGATACATTTGAGGCATTTTTGTGGAACAAAATATGTTGCATCTATTAACAACTAGTTAATAACAGAGGAGAAGTTATTTATTCAAGGAACCTGTTTTGGATGGTTAACAATGTTGAAGGAGTCTACAAAATTGTCTAAAAACCTTTTTAGTAAATTATGTTTTAAGTGGGATGAAAAAAGGGAATGTTTTCAAATTGAATTAGTCGCGAGAAAGAGATTTCGTGAACCACAATCACGAGCTTTTGAATTTTCAATTAAATGACCATCACGTGCTTCACTTTGTATACGTGGATGAGATGTGTTATTATATATATGTTTACCTTCATACCAATCGTTGTTTTTATATGTGTTTTTTATTTTAAATTATAAAAAAAATAATTTATTTAGTGCTTTAAAAATTTGTTTTTTTGTTATTAGTTTCTTAATTTATTTATAATTTTTACTTTTTTTAATAATTATTTGATCTTAATTTAATTTAATTGTTATATAATATTTATATAATTATAATTTACTTCTTAATATTTATTGTTAAAAAATATGTATACTTTTTATCTTTATTATAATTTTTTACTTAGACATATAATAAAATTAAGTATAAAGATTAACTTTTATTTTAAAAAATGAGACTTAAATATATAATTGGTCCTAAATCTCGTAAATTTTGTTCATTTGGTCTTATTTTTTTGGAAATGTTCAAAAAGTGTCTACATGTCAAGTCAGCATCCATGTCAAATCTGTATTATTGTCACGTGTCAAATGAGTATTATTGTCACGTGCAGTGTCTCGTAATTTATATTCAATTCAATCTTAATTTTCATTAATTTTGTTCAATTTAGTTCAAATTTTCGTTATTTATATTTAATTCAGTCTTAATTTTCATTAATCTTTATGGAAATGTTATACTAATTTTTTTATTAAAATTAAAATTTACATTATATATTTCTTTCATTATTTTTAAATTAACCATAATTACATTATTGAAAAGAAATTATTAAATTTATGCTTCATGTTTGCTAAATGTAAAATATAAGTTTAAAATGGGTTTAAAAGTAATGAATAATTTTCCTAACAATTTGAACAATAATTAAGAACTTTTCTTATAATTTGAAAAATAATGAAGAACTTTCCAATTATTTTTATGTCACTTATTTTTACTTAAAACTATCATATTTTATTTATTATAAATCTTACTCAATTCATAATTCAAAATAAATGGAAAACGATTCACACTTCAAATTCCAATTCGATAACCGTGGTAAGATCTGAAACTAAGGATAAAGTAAACTACACATAAAAAAAAAAGTGTACTTAAGCTATAAAAAATAACAAAATTCATAAAATTATAGTCAAATTGTTAATAATGTAGTAGTTAATGTGCAAGATCTTCTATGTTAACATTATTTCTTGCAGAATAATGTAAACCTAACTGATTTGCCAAATGAAGATTAATACAGTTATATGCTGTACTGTAGAAGTATTTCAAGTGGATCTGACACTAAGGTTTCCTCATCCAAGAAACATTGAAGATAATAATATAGACTCATCAAAATCTGCATTTATTTTCCCGGTGCAACATACTCTCGTGTACATATCAAAGAAAATTGATGGCTTTTCTAGCTCAGGTTTACTTACTGCAACATAAGAATTACGTAAATAAACGAGGAACCAGAAATGTCAATTTTACATAAATCAGATAACTGCAGATTAAGTTGAAGTGTCTAAGAACTCTTGTCAGCAGCTTTTCCTAAGGAGGTGAAGTTCAACCTGAAAATAATGAGTCAAGCAGAACAAATTAAACACTCAACCAAAACAAGTCTTAAGTACAAGTAGGAGTTTGGAAACAAGAACAAGTACAATATTAATAGCGGATATTGCATACCTGATTAGAGGCTTCTTCGGTGCAGGTGCAGGAGGCACGGTTAACAATGGTGCTGTTAGCTCAGCAGGCTTTTGCCAAAAGGAAGAGAGAAAAAAGAATGGTCAGAACCGCATGCTATTGCATGGTTAAATAACTTAACTATTTTCGTAGACATGCTATGCTACTGTACTGAACAGAATTAATCAAGATATAAAATAAGTATCAACTGCATATTTTTGGGATATATGTGGGAGAAAAGGACAAATTGACACTATCATCTAAATTCAGAAATGAACCAATCAGATTCACGCGATATATCAATTGTGTATTTGGACTCCAGACAACCTCGTCAAACATTTGTGTACTGACATATCATGCTGTCTGTTGTTACTCGTACTACATAACATTGAAAAAACTGCAAGCAGATTCTCTCTAGATTGACATTATGCATGCATATGTTCTACATAAAGCGGAATATGAAAACAAGTCCAACAAAGTGATGTTCCTATGCAGATTGGACTGACTTTTGAGCAACTTCAACACAGGAAATAATAGCAAGCTAGGAAATCTGATATCTACAATTTACAATTGCTGCATATTTTATTGAAGAATCTAACCAATTTTTCTGAATTTTGAGGAATAAAAGGAGGGCTAACCTCAAGCTCCTCCAAGCCCTCACAGGAGCATAAACGAGTTGAACTAGTTTCCATATAAACAACTGGCTCTTCTGCCATTGCAGGCTTTGGGACTAGAGATTCAGTTATGTTGTTTTTTATGTTCGCACCAGTATCTTTGACTTGATTTCTATACTGAGTGTCATCCTCAAGCTCTTCAGGTTCTTCTGGAAAGGATTGATGTGCATCATAAGGCCCGGACATAATCTTTTCAATGGCTGGATTTTCTACTTCTTTAGAACTACATGTATCAGTAGCAGCAACTATAGGATTGGCTAGTTGGTTGGTTGTCACAATTTACAAATCCATTGATTCCAGTATCCCCTGAAGGAATCTCCCCAGGAGATCTAAGACAAAGTTTCTTGCTCTTTTGTTCATCAATACCTTTGACTTCTGATTCATCCAATTTAATACGAGTCGCATCTTCATGAGCTTCCCTGCTGGGGCAGGTAAAGATACAGGGGACTTGGAATTCTTTGAATTATTATCCATGGCATCCTCTGATTTCCTTCTCCTCTTCAGATCATCTGCTACAACTGCCACTCCTTTACCCTGAGGCTTTTCAACTTGACCTTGGTCCAAAGCCTTTAGTTAAGAGCTTTGTTTATCCTCGGCAGTTATTTTTGCCGGGCAGGAAGGTCGGACACCACCCGGGAATATGTACGTAGGTATGTTCCGGCGTTTCACATGAGACACACGGATATCCATTTCAGTTTTCCATAGTGTGTAAGCATTGACAGAATGCTTGAATTCTTCAACAGTTAGCCTTATATCAAACTGTTCACCTTCATTCACTGCAACTCCTTGCTTGCGCCGCAGACCCATGAAGTAACTGTGATGAAAAGGTCTAGACTTGTCTGAGAATTCACCAGGATGTGGATGACATTGAAGCATACCATCAGTGTGCTTCTCAATCTAGAAATTTAAACAGCCAAATTAGTTATACATGAATTGGAAACAGACAATACACAGTTTTATGCAACTCCTTGAGTAGAAGAAAATGAAACTTAACCAAAAATTAATAAATTATACAGTGCCATACGTTCAATGTTAATTGGCGGAGACAAGATTCAACCCAGCCTTTCCATTGTCTAAGGTCATCTGAATTCTCTCCTGTTATATCTATCTGTAGATAATTCTTGTAAGATTCAAAAAAGGGACATGGCTCAAAAAGGGTATCCCAATCGGCCTTGCCAGCCTCCATAGCCTACAAATACCAGAAACATAAAACTGATGCGATCCAATTATCATTGCAACAAAAAAGATATACAATATATTACAAAATCCAAAGTCATCACATATCAATTCCCACAAGGTACTGTTGTTTCCGCAATATTGACACTCATTCCATTTATGAAAACTTCAACCAACCAACCAACCAACTTCCAAGCCTTATCTCATCTAACATGGATCAACAACCACTCCTTTCACTATAACTTTAATACTGGTGTATTTTATTTTGATAGAAATATAAACCCATCCATTTCCTATAATTTAAAAAGTATAGGCAAACTTACAAAACAAGTTAATTTAACCTTAGATATCTAGCATAGCTTCAATATAATTGTCTCATTGCCAAATCATCTGAACATGGGAAATCTAACTTGAAGACAGTATAACTGTCCCATATAACCATCTTGGGACAATGATGAAGTTTCCCCACAGTTAATGGGAAAAAACAAGAGAAACAATTTTGAACAAAATTTGCCATAACACAATTTTGAACAAAATTTGCCATAACACAATTTTGAATACAATGAACAAGACTGCTCGATTGAGTTTTTTCCAGAATTTTTTAAGTAACATTCTCAAAATCATGAAATCATACCTCACACATTTCACCTCCCCTCCCAAACTCATCTGACATAACACGCAATGTACTTGATGTCACATTGTACGTAGAATTCATACAAGGATAAGCAGGGGTAATTATAGGCATTAGATGATATCTATCCTTGGGATTTCTTCTAGGATCCCAAACTGACAGTCCAAGAGATCCTTCTTCAATAGCACAAAGCATGACTGGATTTGGCCATCGCCATTGAGTACATACCCTAAAGAATCGAGACACTAACATATTAGGTAGTGCAATTAGGATATAACTGGCATATTCGAGCAACAAACAATGCCAGATTTATACCACCAAGAAAACTAGCAACCTGCCCAAGAAATAGCCAGAGAACGAATTAGGAAAATCAGAAGAGCACGTCAAGAAATAGTGAACAAACTCATAATAGCAAACAAGCCATCCTGTGCAGTAATTTCATACATTTGAATAAACACCACGACGCTTTGCCCAAAACCTCATGCATCTCAATGTTGTCCGAAAGGTCTGCATTTCACAAGCAATATGATAATATGCCACAGAAAACCCGCCAAACATAAATCTACGCGAGCATAAATATTATTTTTTCCACCTGAATATTTGGAACCAACCGCAGGACCTGATCAGTTACTCTACAACCATTAAGACTACGAACAGTTTGTTCGTCAACATTTTGTAATATTGATTCCTGTGATATATCTAAGTCCTGCACAAAAAATCAATTGTTATTAAATGGTAAACTAGAGGTAAGATACAATTTACACTTAAGATTCATGAAGCCTGAAGAAATCACATATGGGGGAAAGGAGATGTACTCACATCTGTAGAAGTTTAATTTTCAAAGGAACTAAGGGGGTATTTGGTATCAGAAATTTGTTTTCCAATGCTGAAAACAGAAAAACGGAGACTAATTTACACTATTTCCAATGCATACTTTTAGAAACAGGAAACAAAGTGAAAACAGGGTACCATTTTTGAAATTAAAAGTAAAAGGTGAAAACAGGAAGATAAGAACAGCTCCATACCCCCAACCGATAAGAGCCAGAGGTGAAAATCTTCGCATTTGCTTCTTGAACCAGTTGTTCATTGAACCCCTTTCCTCGACTGATAGGAAGCTCCGACACGGCGTTGGAGCCGCGCTTCCCCGTTTCGGAGGCGCACCGGACACGGACACCTGCCGAAAGCGCGTACGACGCGGTGTCGGACGCTGTTATTTAGGCCGGACACGGCCTCCTCTATGGACGCGCGAAAAAGACACGTTTGCGATGCTACAAAAAGTGGAACGCAGACACTTACCGTTGCAGAGTTACCGTTGCAAGTTGCCACCGTTGCAGTGCTACCATTGCAGGCAAAATAGAGATTCACAGAGCAGAGAAAATAGAAAAAAAGAAAGTTATGTGAAAGAAAAAAAAATTCTGAAAACAAAACTTAATCATATTCTTATTAATTTAATAATTTATTATTTTATACAATATATTTATTTTAATCTCACGAATTCCAAAATAATTCTTTTCGATTATCACATTTTCACTTTAATTGTATTTTTTCTTTCTTAATATAATATATTTTATTTAAAGAAATTTTAATTATTTTATTAGTATACAATATATTATATTATAATTAATTTTAATCTATGACATCTTTTATTTTTTATATTTAAATAATTTAATTTCTATTAAATTAATTTATATAATTATATAATTAATATATATATATATATATATATATATATATATCCCGTATTTCAAATAAATATAAATAAATTATTTTATACAAAAAATAAAAATAAATACATAAATAATCTTAACTAAAAATCTTAACAAATTATATAGAATTAAAACTAAAAATTTTAACAAAATAATCTTTAAATATATCTATTTGAATATCTTTATATCTTATTTTTTAATAATAAAAATCGTATTCATGTTTTATAAATATATAAAGAGATATAAAAAATATAGAAAAAAAAGAATCAGTTAGAGGATAAAGAAAGAAATATTGAGATTTAGTGAACGAAACACATAGGCATTGCAAGAAAGCTCTTGGGAGGAGAAGGAAGTAGCTCAGATAGAAAAATAAGAAGAGATATATTTTGAGAAAAAAAATACTGAAAACAAGAAGTATGTAGAAAAAGGTAAGTACTCTTTCTGTCTCTTCTCCTTCTATTTATTAAATTCTTTTCCTTCTATCTATTAAATGCTATCCACACCCTCTTTTTCTTCTACTTATTAAATGTATCCGTTAAATGCTAATAATTTAACTTTTTAACACTTAATGTCATATTCTATGCATCCATCATATTTGCTATAACTTATACATGTTTTTATATTTGCGGGTAATGAGTTATATAAGTGTGTTATATCATGTGAGAGTATTACGTTCTTAGTTCTTTTTACAATATAAAATAATTTAATAATTTAACATTACTTTAAAAATATATTCTATTATAAATAATTATATTTTATATTTATTATTAGATTATACATGAACTTTATTAGTCTTTAATTTCAGATTTCAATACATACATATGCATTACATAATTTTAATTTATTTTATAATTTAAATTATAAACATAATATTATTAGTTTTATATTTTGAATTTAATTTTATAAATAAATTATGTATAAAAATTATTTAAATTATATACTTTTGTTTTATTTTTAAATTATAAATATTAAGTAAATTTTGTATTTTCAAATTATTTTATTATAGGAAATTAAGATGAGTGGACCTAATCAAGCTATTGAACAAGAAGAAACAAAACCTCTTTGGAGATATTTTGCAAAGATAAGAAAAATTCCTGGTGGTGAAGACTATATGGTCAACTGTAGTTTGTGTGATTTGAATTTAATGGATCTTACACTCGAGTGAAAGCTCATCTCTTAAAAATTAAGGGAGAAGGGGTTGGAATTTGTCCAAAGGTGAATCCGTCAAAACTTGCTGAGCTTAAAAGATTGGATAATAAAGCAACTTTGAAAATAGAAAATTCAAAGAAGAAAAAGGTCTCTCTATCACCTGTATCTGAGGAAAGAAAGCATACAAAAGCAATGGTGGTGTTCACCAAAAACTCAAAGGTCTTGTAAAAGCTTCTTTCAACATTAAAGCTAGAGATGCTCTTGATTGTGAAATTGCAAAGATGTTTTATTCTTCAGGATTAGAGGATTAGCATTTCATCTTGTAAGAAGTCCTTATTATAGGAGTGTCTTTTCTTACGCTGCCAATACTTCTAACCTTAGTGGATATGTACCACCATCATATAATAAATTGAAAGGTCCATTACTTGAAAAAGAAAGAGCTCATGTAGAAAATCTTCCGAAACCTATAAAAAAATTCATGGAAGAAAAAGGGTGTGACAATTGTTAGCGATGGGTGGAGCGACCCTCAAAGAAGACCTCTTATTAATTTTATGGCTATCAATGAGAGTGGACCAATGTTTTTGAGGGTCACTCCACCCATCGCTAACAATTGTCACACATTTTTGCTTTCATGAATTTTTTATAGATTGTAGAAGATTTTCTACATGAGCTCTTTTTTTTCAAGTAGTAGACCTCTCGATTTATTATATGATGGTGGTACATATCTACTAAGGTTAGAAGTATTGGCAACTTAAGAAAATGCACTCCTATAATAAGGACTTCTTGCGAAATGAAATGCTAATCATGCAGAATAAAACATCCTTTCAATTTCACAATCAATAACATCTCTAGCTTGAATGTTGAAAGAAGCTTCTAGAGAGACCTTTGAGTTTTTGGTGAACACCACCACTGTTTGCCTACTCTCTTTCCTCATATACAAGTGGTAGAGAGACCTTTTTCTTCTTTGAATTTTCTATTTTCAAAGTTGCTTCATTATCCAATCTTTTAAGCTCAACAAGCTTTGACGGATTCACCTTTGGACAAATTCTAACCCCTTCTCCCTTAATTTTTAAGAGATGGGCTCTCACTCAAGGGTAAAATCCATTAAATTCAAAATCACACAAACTACAGTTGACCATATAGTTTCCACCACCAAGAGTTTTTCTTATCTTTGCAAAATATCTCCAAAGAGGTTTTGTTTCATCTTCTGTTCAATAGCTTGATTAAATCTACTCATCTTAATTTCCTATAATAAAATAATTTGAAAATACATAATTTACTTAATATTTATAATTTAAAAATAAAACAAAAGTATATAATTTAAATAATTTTTATACATAATATATTTATAAAATTAAATTCAAAATATAAAACTTATAATTTTATGTTTATAATTTAAATTATAAAATAAATT
>Ga0099822_1006381_pt1 | contig 15362 bp, 7 predicted proteins | sample CowpeawhiteBW_FD_76839 | JGI IMG/M metagenome (GOLD analysis project Ga0099822, IMG submission 76839) | Root nodule microbial communities of legume samples collected from California USA - Cow pea white BW | ecosystem: Host-associated > Plants > Roots > Nodule | place: USA: California | collected...
ACCACCAAAAACATATTCACACTCCCCCCATCCTCCCCCTTCTCCCTATCGAGCAGCAGCAGCTCCCCCTTCCTCTCCCCCTCCACCACCTGCCACACATGAATCACGCAATCCTCACCAGCACTCGCCAAATACTTCCCATCCAAACTAAACTTAATGCTCCAAATAGACCCACTATGCGCCTGAATCTCCTGGCTCTTGTAAAGCGCCGTCACCTCCTTGCAACTCTTCCCGTACTGCTTCACTCTCACCCTCTCCGGACCGTGAAACGCGGCGTCCTGGCTGTCATCGGTGGCGGAGCTGGACCGCCGGCCGCCCTTCTCCGACGAGGTGTCCCTCTCATCGCTGCTCCGTCGATCCCTGTACCCGGCGACGGAGCTCGCGACACTCTTGATACTCTTCAACCACCCCCCACCTTTCTTCTTCACCTTGGAGCCAGTCGCATTGGAATCGACGCTAGCCTCTTCAACATTCTGCCTCCGCATTAGCTCCTGAACGATGGGGGAGTGCCCCACCGTCATCTCGAACTCCTCCATCGTCAAGTGCCTCCCCGTGGCAACCTCCCGCAGATTCTCCCAATCGTTCACCACGAACTCCTTCCCGTTGTCGAGATCGCGTATCGTGCAGAGCTCTTCGGAAGGAGGCTTGGGGTTCGGAGGCCTAGGATTGGCGGCGCCGGCGGAGGATGAGGTGGCGGCGGCGGCGGTGGTGGTGGTTGTATTTGTGGTGGTGACGTCGGATTTGGATCGGATTGGGGAAACGCGATCGCGTGGGGGAGGGTGAGGGTTTTGGCGCGTGAGGGAGGAGAGGCCGAGTGATAGTAGGAGGCGCGTGCGTCGCTCGGAGACAGAGGTGGGTTGGGAGATCCATATGTCGTAGTTGTTGGTTAGGGGGAAATTGGGGAGTGTGTCGTTTCGATGGGGCTGGGGTTCGTTCTCGGTTTCGTCGTTGTCGGAGTTGGAGTTGGAGCATGAACAGGAGGAGGAGAGAGAGAGTAAACGGTCGTTTGAGTCGTAGAAACAGTCTTGGTCTTGGTCCTGGTCTCGTTCTTGTTCTTCTTCGTCTTCTTCTTCTCCCAGGGCTTTGCTCATGGTTCGTGGCGACGATGAGGGTTCAGAAGATTGGGATTGGGATTGGGCATTCCCATTGGCAATGAAAATGCCCAATCGATCCGATCACTCCCACCGATTAGATCCGACCCGAATGAGATGCAACACTCCACAAGCACATAATAATATTACGAATAATGCGAGAGAGAAAGCAGAAAGCAGAAAGCAGAAATTAGTTTCGGTGGTTCCAGAGCCTACGCTATATCGCTGTTCCTACTGCTATCGCTATGCTATGGTGTGGTAGCACACAACGCAGGCACCATCAATTTTCTTTTTTCCTTTTTTTTTCTTTTTTCAGCGTTTCATCATATAATCAATGCTTCTACCCTCTCTCTCTCTCCTTCGCCGTTTTTCCTTTGCGTTGTGTCTGTCTGTGTTTCGTGCGCTCTTTTCTCCCTTTGGACTTCCAACTACTAACAAATAACAATTTCATTCGGTGAGGGACTCCTCACTGGCTAACGCTGTTTCCTCTTTCTTCACTAAATAATCTTTATTACTCTTTTCTCTAACTTCTTTAATTTAATCAATTATTTTTCATTTTAACTTCTTACCATACATTAATGTATCATACCCGTTACGTCATTCTCATATTCCCGTTTACGAATTCAAAACAACGTCAAATATTTCTACAGGGGTTAAAATCAATTATGACGTCATAATAATATATTGCTTCCTTTAACTACATTATCTAATTATACATTAAAATCTAACCAGACGTGCAAGATTAGTTTTAATCTTTCAATGAATAAGAACCCAGACCACGTCTTCTCCTGGCTGGGTATTACGACTTTTTTGTCAAAAATAAAGGGTGCTTTTGACTTTAAATTTTGCTACCAGTTTTTTATATTTTGTTTTAAATTGATGTCAGGAGTAAATCTCATTTTTAAATATTAATTTAAAGAAAATAACTATATAGGTATATTTTAGCCATATGTCTATCACATTTTAATAATGGAATAGATCATGATATCATTGCAATTTGTCAGCACTTTTATTTTAAAATAAATAAATTGTTTCCTTTTTAAAAAGAGAAACCATATTTTATTTTCTTAAAACGATTCATCATTAAGAAAGGAAAAAAAAAAAACTTTTAATATATGTTATGAAGGCAAAGACAAAAAAGCCCCTCTCTATATTTTTGTCACGAACATGTTCCATGCCCGGAGCTGATTCCCACCAACAATCCCATTTGCATCGTTGTTAGCTAAATATTAATTCCAATGTCAGATTTTCTTTCTCATCTACAACACAATAATTTCAAAAATAAAAAATATTTTTTTTCTTATTTAAGAAATATATTAGTGTGGCATGAATATTATATTAGCATATAATGAAGCACATAAGCATGATTATTTGACGATTAAGTTCAAAGTAACAAGACTGTAGATGGTAGATGTTTACCAACAAAAGTTTTTGTGTTCCTGAAATTGTCTCTGGAACAGTTTATGTTCCTGAAAGCGTGTTGCATTTTAGTGAGGCACCATAATTGTGTCTTGGATTAGCACTCAACAACACATTTGTTTTATTTTTGACATTTCAAAGCTACCATGACAACAAAGACATTCACGAGAGGAATTTTAGGAACATTTGATTATACTAACTGGGGACAAATTAAAAAGGTAAAGCTGTGTCATTATGTGATAAACACTGTAACTTTGAAAAGTGGTGACTTACAAGGCTCACCTGAATCATGCATAGGTAGGGATCACTAAACCTCTTTTTTATCATTAAGGATGATGTATTATTATATTTTATTCTTTGTTTTAATAAATTAATCCTCTTCTTATCTTTTACTTTCTTTCTTTTTTTATTTAACTTTTGAGATTATTGTTATATATTTTCATCTTCAACATCATTATATCTCAAACCCATCTTATCTTTTTCTTCCACCAATAACCCAAATTATAATACTTATGAATACCCAAAGTTAATTACATTGAGTAATCTAAATTAAGCTAGGGATATCCATTTAAGGACCTCCCAAATTCCTTTTCTTGGTCAAAATAAATGGCACCTAATCTTTCAATTATTGTACCCAAAAATGAATAAATGGGTATGCTAATTATAATTAGCTTCAAACTTATGTTAATTAGTTTCCCCGCATAGAGTTTTATTTTTTAAATGATGACAGCTGCATGAGAACATCGAGAATTATTGGAACCATTATATATAATTTTAAGATAGTTTTATTCAATGACTCGAAAGATTACAGATGAGGAATTTTTAAAAAATTAAACCTTGTATGTGTAAGCTATATTAACTTATTGAAAATATTGTAGTTTTCTGTAATTTCATTAAGAAAAACTTTAGACTCTTCTTGCACTAACATCAAAATAAAATAATGACTACAGATTAATTGAGGATTCCTAAATCTAGTAAACTTTAGTAATATGTGCGAATTATGATAAACAAATATTGTCGACAACAAATATATGTGAAAATAATATTTAATGGGACTAAATAAATTTCAATGAGAAGGACACATATACTGTAAAAGAAGATTTTATTCATTTTTTTATGTAATAATATATTTTACATTTATTTGTTAATTAATTAGAGAACACTTAAAACATTATTTTTAAGTTATGTATTATAAAAATCAATAATTTCTATGGATAAGTTTATGGTAAATAAAGATGTAAAAAGATGAATAATTTCATGGTATTTCAATTGAGTCTATAAATATAAATTTTATGCACTCATCATTAGCATTACCATTAGTTACATGGTATTCTCTGTCTGATTTATAACATTGTCTCAACAAACTTTTCTCTTGTTTCTTTCAGTTTTTGGTACACAATGATTGTAACTTTAATTTCAATTTATATTATTATTATTATTATTATTATTATTATTTTTTATTATTTCATTTCAAAAATACACTTAAACTAACAAGTTTTCAAGAACTAAATATATATAGGTTGTCACACATTAAACTCAAAATTATATGTTTACAGTTAAAAATGTTAACTATTCATTCTACATTAAAACTTTTTTGAACCTTTAAAATGACCTCTTATTAATTAACCCATTATTGGTACACAAGAAAAAGCACATCCAGAAATAATAAACTTGATTTTTTTATTATTTAGTAAGTACAACAGTATTTACTCTAACATGATTAACAAATAAACTCTTTCTCTATATAGTAATTAACACGAGTATCTGAATCTAGACATATTCCACAGGGTACAACATTACTTTTAATTATGATACTTAAATGTTAACATCAATCTATTATATATTATAGTTGTTGTTTTTATAGCCAATAAATAAAGTGATGCGTTTCATAGAAACTTATAATTCTGTGATATTAAAGGTCAATTATATCGCTTACAAGTTAATTTGTCTGTAAGTGAAGACTTGGGGTGGTACAAAAATTGAAAATAATATTAATTATATAATTAAATACTTTACAGATCATCATAACATGGAAACATATAATGAGCAATCAAGGCGTAACAAGTGCAAAATACTTCTACACATGCCAAATATTCTTAGGGTCGGAACTCACTTCACATTTATTCTCTTCTTTTTTCTTCCCTTCCTTTTTTTTTTTCTTTTTTGCTTCCTCCTTTTTTCACCCCATAAGAATGGTTCTTTTGTTTCTTCTAAGTTTGCAATTTAATCATAAAAAAGAATCTTCCTTTTCTTCAAATCACCCAAAAAAAAAAAAGACAATAAAAAACACAATTCAATACCCTAAAAGAAAAATGCATGAGATGATTATTTATATGTTATTTCAAAGTATAAAATATGTAAATAATTTGAATTGTTCAATATAGAGAGAGAGAGAGAGAGAGAGATGGAAATGTAGAAGAGTTGATTAACTTCACGTAATCCTTAAATTCAACGTAATAACAGTAAATTACAACTCAAAAACAGAAGGAAGCATGTTGAAGAGAGAGAAAAAGCATGTCTGGTTTTTTATTTGTTTCCTCAATGCATATGAAAGTGGTGTCCGAAAAGCACTTTGTCCTATGGTAAATGGTTTGAAGGGAAAAAGAAAGGTATATATAGAATATTATTATCCTATATGAGAGATTATAAGTCTAGTGCATTTTCTTTTTCTCAATCAAGAGAGAGACATAAAGAGATATATAGAATGAAATAATCATAATTACAATTTAAAATGTTCGAATAATAGTAAGATTGTTGAAATGTATAATATAGAAATTATTTTAAAATAGAATTAAGAGAAATATTAATAAATGTTAAACTACGTGCAACATTCCTTGCATGTGTGACGCAATGATTGAGTTCACCTTGTAGGTTGTGGTCAAAGTAAACCTTGCAAAGGAAACATTAAGTGGAACTTTAGTGAAATCCACAGATTATTAGATAGCTGGAAATAAGGCTTTAAGTCTTCAAAATCACACTTTACATTTTGTGTTTGGTGTGGGAAACCATAGCTTTTACCTCTTTTTCTTCTTATTCTTTTGCTTTTTTACCCCTGTAATTTTTTGTTTCCTGAATTTCATCAGCACCACCTTTAGTTATGATAATGGAAAAAACAATGGGCTTTGAACATACATCATAATCCTCAAATACATATTATATTTCTTGTGATCTAGCATTGTCGGTTGTTTTTTTTTTTTCCCCATAAATTACTATCAGTTTTGCATAATGCATTGTGTTATGTTGTTTATTTTAAGTGGAACTAATTGTTGGTCTCTTTTAGAAAAATCAAGCTACCTATTTCGTTAATATGACCTTAAAATAATAATTGATATTAAAAATATTTTTGTAATAAATGAATACAATATGACCTTAAGAATAATAAAAGCAACAAATATATATTGGTTGAAATATGAATTTCCTCTAATCAAAATTGTTTTATTAGAGGGAAGATTGTTAAAGATTGTATTTGTATTACTTCTAAAATTATTAATCTTCTATCTAAAAAGGTCAAGGGTGGTAATTTAGTCATCAAGATTGATATAATTAAGGCTTTTGATACCATCAATTAACGTTTCTTAATTCAAATGTTGTGTTGTTTTGATTTTCATGATGGTTTTTTGACGTGGATTCTTGCAATATGCTCACCTTTCTATCCAAGTTAAATTGGTTACTTCACTCTCTCTCCTTTGTTTTTTTGTTTTGCTGAGGAAGTTAATAGGGGCATCTCAAAGCTCATTTCTAAAAAACGTATGCTTCCCATGGTTGATTCTCGTGGGATAGAATTTCCTCCTCATACTCTTTATGCTGATGATATATTTATTTTTTTTAGAGGAGGTACTAGAATCCTACATCATTTGAAATATTTCTTGCATGAGTATGACACTTTCTCTAGTCAATGAGTGGGTTCTACTAAAAGTCACTTTTACATTATTGATGCTTTTGCTTCTTTTGTTAGACATCTCAAGAGGCTTCTCTCTTGTATTCAGTGATCTCTTCATTTTACGTAATTAGGTATGCCAATTTTTGTAAAGACTTCTAAGGCGCAATTTTTTCAACCTTTGGTTGATAATATTCGTAATAAGCTTGCTTCTTGGAAAGAGGGTTTCTTAATATGATGGGAAGAATTCATGTAGTAAATTTGGTAATTGTTGGCTTATTGTCTTATAGTTTCCAGGTTTACAAATGACCTATTAAGATTCTCCTTAAGGTGGAACATGGATTCAAAATTTTATTTAGACTAGAGATTTACAAAACGAGGATTGTTCATTGTTAAATGGTCTATCTTGTGTTATTCTAAGGTGAATAATGGTTTGCAGGTTATTAATATTTAGTTGCAAATAAAGCCTACCTGTTATGTTTAGCTTGGGAGTTTGCTTATGGCAAAATGAGTTAAACTAAACTCATGCGTATTTGATGTCTTAAGTCTAGGCACCTGAAATATATTTTTAAATCGTCACCAATTTGGCATGGTATTAAGGATGCATATGATGTTGTTCTTGAAAATAATTTTTGGGCACTAAGTAAGAGTGATTGTATTAATCTTTGGAATAATTGTTGGTGTTATGACATTTGCATATCTAAATTAGTTGGAATTCCTTATTTTGATAGAGTAAGGTTATACTTTGTTCTTCATTCGGGTGGACAAGTACTCACTGGAATTTTTCTTCTTTTGTTGCCAATTTATGTGATTTTTTCTACTTTAATGGTTAATAAGGATCATGATGTGCCCAATTGGATTATGTACGCACTACACCATTTTTTAGTTTAAACAACAACTTAAAAATGTTGCTTAAATTAAAAAAAAAATTGTGGACTTAAGTTTAGGCAACGATTTTCTAGCTATGGAGTATGCAGTAGTTGCTCAAAGATGACAATTTGTTGAAAACAATTGCCTTAGATGAAGGCAATAGACCACCCGCTTTTTAGCCAACACATTTTAAATGTTATGTAATCTTTAAGCAATGCTTATTTAATTGTTATGTTTATGTTCATAACATAATTATTTGATATCTCCCTAAATAATTGTCTCATTGAGGATCTAACTCATGACCTTGACTTTGATACCAATTGTTGGATTGAACACTTACCATTGATTTGTCTACTTAAGATTGTTACAACTAAAGTGTCTTGACCCACCTAGTCTTCACCATGAGAAAATCAATGCACCTTACAACAATTTAATTATTGTTGGGTCACATGAAGATAATTTAAAAATATTTAGTTAAATTATCACAATTTAAATTTGTTGTATAAACTATCCACATTTTAACAATTGTTGCCTACAACTATCTACATTTTCTAACGCATTGGTTAAATTAAATAGGCAACATTTTTGTTATGCTCTTTAGGTTTAAGGAAAATAAAACTCACAATATAACCAACAATAAAAAATTGTAGCTTATTCCTATTTCATGCAATGATTTTTTGGTTGTTGCCATATAAGCGTTGTTTAATTTATAGGTGTGAAGAACATTCATATCGTATAGTATAACTGAGAATGAACCAACACAAAGAAGAGACTACAATGTTATTGTTTTCCCCACTTTTTTTATAGTCAACACTTAAAAAATGTTGCTTAAATAATCAATTATTTATAAAATATAATCTTTACTAGTTTTGAGCCACACCTATATATTTGTGGCTTTTTCTATGTTTAGGCAATAATTTTGTACATGAGGACTATTTCAATGTGGTATAAAGTAAGAAATGGTGTAGTGACGATACTAGTGTGTTTTCTCAAAATGTTGCAAAAAAATTTTACTTTTCTAGAATGAAATGTGTGGATTGGGGGGTCTTGATTTGGTTGGATGAGGTGCCACCAGCTAAAACTTTGGTTGTTTAGAAGTTGTTGTATGGTCATTTACCTATTGATTTGGATGTTCAGAAAAAATGAGTGGTTTTATGCTCTATGTGTTCTTTATGTGGTAATAATGTTATATCTTTTTCTCGTTTATTCTTTCATTGTTCTATTGCTATACAATTGTGGAAATGGTTGAAGAAAGTTTTTCAGGATTTGTAATTTTCTTCTTTGAATTTGGTTATTTAGTTTATGAAGTCTTCTTGTAGTCATTTGCTTAAAGTAATTAAAATGATTGTAATTACTATAGTTTTTTAGATGATTTGAAGGATGATAAATCATAGTATATTTCAGGATCCAATTGTATTTCCTTTTGTTATTTTTCAAATTAAGGAGTTAACACATATGGCTGGGAACAAATCTAAGAAACATATGAGTAATATTATCTCTAATTTTTTTGTGCTGAAAATTTTTAATATTCAAACTAGGGAAGGTAGGGTAGTTTCATTTATGGATGTAATATGGCAAGTTTCATCTACCAATTGGCTTAAGGTGAATACTGATGGTGTAACTAAGGGTTATTTTGGTTTAATTCCATGTGTTAGTATTTTTAGAGGAAGTCGAGGTGAATATATGGGTAGTTTTTCAGCTTTTTTGGGGTACAAACTTCTATTTATAATGAGTTTATGAGGGTCATTTATCCTTTGGAGCATGCTTGAAGGAATGAATTTCAGAGGCTTTGGTTGGAAAGTGATTCTTCTTTAGTTTGTCGTGTTTTTTTTTGGATCAACAAGTGGTTCCTTGGAGTCGTAGAGGGTGATGGTGTTTGTGCTTGCATTTTTATAAGCATATGGAATTCAAAGTTTCTCATGTTTTTCGTGAAAGAAACCATTGTGCTGATAAATTAGCTAATTTAGTTTTGATTCATAAAGAACAATATAAGTGGTTTAATGTTTTACCTTCATATATTTATTTAGATTTTGTTTTTCATAATAGGTATAATTTGTTTATGTTTCGTGAAGTGTAATTTTTTTATCATGGATGTGGTGTGGTTCCCTCATGCTTTGTATTCCTTTATTTTTTATTTTAATAAATTTTTCATGTGATGACAAATGACTGATGTGCTTTTGGGGTGTCAGCATAGCTAAGATGTCAAAGTTTATAATGATATCTAACATGACCTTATTTGGAAATATGACTTGAATCAGTATAGAAAATGACATATAACATTAATTAGAGTAAAAAATCTAAATTATCCCTTTTATGTCGGTTTAAGACATAATTGATGTAGAAAAGAATTCATATTGTTGATATATAATATTTAAGTATGTTTGTTTGAGTTGATTTGAAGGTTCCAACTATGTGAATTTAATGATGGATGTGTTATAGTTAATCCTATAGTGAATCTTGTGTTGAGTTGTAATTATTTGGTTTAAATTATGTTTGGATAAGTATGTGGTGCTTAATCATGATATTTTGTGCGCTACAATTATTTTCAAAATATTTTAATCGATTGAAATGAATTTTAGCTTGTTGAAATTTCATTTATTATTGGAAACACGAGCTTTAAACATTGTAATTGATTTAATTGGTTAAATTCATGGTGTTTTTGTTCATAATCCTCAAATTTTATGTGTTTCAACCAATTGAAATGTGAATAAATTTATTAAAACAACTAAAAAAGTCATTTTAAGTTATTTCAATCGATTCAATTACTAATTGATTGAAACTATTTCAGCAACTCATTTTACATTGTGTTTGTCAATTAAAACAAATTTCCACCTCTTGGTTTTATCAATTTAATAAAATTGGTTTCTATTTTTAGATATATAAGAGAACCCAAAATAACATTTTAGATATATTTTTTTGCATTTCAAATTATTCTTTGAAAAGCAAAAGACATTTTTTGGAACCCTCTTTCAAATATTTTTTTTTAAAGATCAAAATTCAAATGTTTCATATCACTCTTGTTAAAAATCAATTGTCTTTGCTTCTAAAAATGCTTGTTCCCGTAACCAATTCAAAATATTATGTATTACCATACCCTAACTCATGTTTGGTTAATCCAAATATCCATCGTTAACAACAAGACAAATTTGAACAATACTTTTGATATGAACTTACTTGTCATTCATAGTTAATGAAATTTCAAATATTAATAACTATAGTAAAAAGAAAATTCAATATAAATTTATACACGTAAATCAAATGAACTAAAATACCAAATTATTTCATAATTAAAAAGTTACCATTGTAATACAACTTTTATAGCTATGGTTAGCTTTTTATGTAATGAAAAAAAAAACACAAAAAAATATTGTTGTATTATACTGTAAAAAGCGACAAATTTAAAGAATCGTCGTACAAAAAACGTTAGTATATACATGATTTTTTGTAGTGATTGTACTACAACTTTTATAACCACGCTTAACTTTTTATGTAATGAAAAAGAAAAACACAAAAAAGTATTGTCTCAATTTTTTAGAAAAGGTGTGACTTTATCTCAATAGAAATATTATTTCTTTATACGGTAAATACATATATTTTAATCAATATTTTCTTATATTTCACAAAAATATGACAATAATTTGCATTGGTTTTCGAGTGGCACAAATGAGAATAATGACATTGAATCACTAACAAATGAAAATTACACCCAAAGTTCAATACAAAAATGTAATCAACAAAAAATTCATGAAATATATGAAATGTGTATTAAAATATAGGTTAAAATATTTTGTTAGTCCTCGTTTTTGTACCAAAATCTCAATTTGATCCTCATATTTTTATTAGTCTCAATTAGGTCCACATTTTTGTAAATCAATAACAATTAGGTTTTTTTCCACATTTTTGAATTTTTTTGATTTTTTTTTTATTTTTGTTTTATTTTTAAAAAAAATATTTATGCCATGTGTCACGTTTGTAGTGTGCCACTTGTCAATCTAATATGGTGACATGTGTCAAATTATTGTATGAATCTCAATTTGATCCTCCTATTTGTTAATTTGATTTGATTTCAGTCCCAAATATTTTTTAAAATTTTTAATTTCATGTGTTCCAAATTTAGACAAAATTTAATTTTTATATAGATGTTATGATGATACTTTTATTACAAGTGATATTTCTATTACATATTTTTAATAATATTAAATTTATTTAAATTTATATTTTACATTAAATTTTATTTAAACTTTATTTTAAAATTATAAATATATAGATTTATAAATTTATATTCGAAATATTTGTATAACATTATATATCAACAATTTTTTGGAGATGGCTTAAAAGTAACAATTTTATAAATTCAAATGTAAAATTTTAAAACAATTTTATAATAAATTAAAATAAATATATTTAAAATTTTAATATTAAATACAATTAATATTATTAAAATATTTAATAAAAATATCAATTTTAATAAAAAAAATAATCATAACATTATATAAAAGTAAAATTTGGTCTAAATTCGGAGCGCTTGAAATTGAAAATTTTTAAAAAAATTTGGGACTGAAATCAAATCAAATTAACAAATATGAGGACCAAATTGATATTCATACAATAATTTGACACGTGTCACCATATTAGGTAGACATGTGTCACCATATTAGATTGACATGTGGCACACTACAGATGTGACACGAGGCATAAATATTTTAAAAAAATTATAAATTTAAAAAAATTTAAAAAAATCAAAAAAATTCAAAAAAACAAGGAGTTGACACATGACACCTATTTAATAGTGTTAGTTCTATACTAACGAAAATGACCTAATTGTTACTGATTTACAAAAATGTGGACCTAATTGAGACTAATAAAAATACGATGACCAAATTGAGATTTTGGTACAAAAATGAGGACCAACAGAGTATTTTAACCTAAAATATATGTACTTATAAACTACTAAAGGGTGAATAGTTTTCCTAATTGTCCAAACAAACAATTTAAGATTCAATAGAATAATTGTACGTATCCTAGTTAAGATCATGATACTAATGCATCTATTCTAAAATAGATGAGATCATGAAACTACATTATGATGCTTAAGCAGTAACATGATTGCTTAAGGACTAGTGAAACAATGAGTTTTATGTTCTAGAACTTTTTGAGAGAGACATGAGAAATGTATACCATTCAAGCTTTTTGAAAACATTCAAGCGGTAGACACTCAATTGAACAAAGTTTGTATAAGCACGGAAGAGACAAAGTCAATTATACTCTTTGAGATTTTCTCGCTCAAGTAATGTGTGAGTGCTCAAGTGAAAAAGTTTTCTGTCATTTAAGAAAGAGGTACTCTACCAAAACAATGTGTAGCTCTAATAATGAGTTGTTAATATATATTTGTTAGAATATAAATGAGTTTATAGTGTACCTCTAAATATGTATATTGATTAGATGAATTGTTGGTGGGATGTGTGTGTGTGTGTGTGTGTGTGTGTGAGTGTGTGGGTGTGTGTGTGTGTGTGTGTGCGTGTGTGTGTGTGTTGCATTACACACACACATAATGATATTTGTCTTATATATGTCCCTCGTTGACGTTTTGTCCCTTTAAGTGTGTGATGAAGGATATGTAGGATGGTATCAAATCCCAAGAACTGGGGTATTAAAAGTGAAACTCATTAAGAAAAAGAATTATATCATGCTTCATCGATAATTTGATCACATAATGTAAGACACTAAGTCAGTGGCGGAACTTGGACAAAATCTTTAGGGGTGCCAAATTAGATTTGTTATATATAATTTTTTTTAGTTAGAAAAAAAAGTTTTTTATTTTTTCTTTTCATTTTCCCTGTTTGAAACAAACACATAAAATAGTAGAATTTAAAAAAATTCACTATTATATCATGCTATTAAATCATGATATCAAACCATGAATATCATTTTAGATAAGTCATTTGTACCTCATGAATTTGATTTGGTGGGTATTGTCAAATTTGAGGACGTTTTTCCAGACCGCGTTCTAATGAATTTTTAAATTCATTATATATAACTCTACAAACTTTAGAGATTTGTTTTTCATTATCTTGAATTCTTGGTTCTCATTAAATTTCTCATGAAAAGTGTAATTAACGTATATGCATTTTTTTCATCTTTATCACAAACCTTATTTAAAAAAAAAGAATCAATTTTTGTACTCTTTATCATAATCTTTCTAATATAAATTTTTCACATCTCAGCTATTTAGAAAAAGATAAAATTTATATTCACAAATCACAATTATCACAATGCAAAACATAACAAAACTCATACCACTTTAATTAAATAAGCAACACAGTATAAATTCAAAACTTAAAAAAAATCACCAATAGGCAGCGAAAAACACAAAATCCCTAAATTTCATAATTAAGGGTTATAATAATTTCGAAAAAAGTATAATTACGATTCATACCAATTTCATAAAAGAATCCCTAAAATCATAATTAGGTTTATACTAATTTCGAATAAACTTAATTTGGAGAAACATTATAAAGAATTATAAATCTAACATACATAAATCATAATAAGATATTAACATTTATATGTGGGAGATCATGCGAGAAGTATACTTCAATTTCAATCTATGTGTTCCCCAATCTTTGTTTCCCAATCTATCTCTTTGTATTTATTTTATTTCTCTTCATACACTTTCACGATAATTTACACGGTGAAAAAATCCTATAGCCAAAAAAAATCCTAATCTCATTTATAAATTAATGTCTCTATTAAATTTTTTATTTTATTTTTTATTATAATTTTCATAATATAAATTTAATATAAATAATTTTAAAAATCCTAATATTTTATTATAATTTAAAAAATATATATATGTATAATAAATTTCAAAAAAAAAATTTGGGAGAGTCGTGGCTCCCCTCTGTCATGGCGTAAGTCCGCCACTGCATTAAGTGGTGAGAAGCGGAAGAAAATTTGTACATTATGTTGTTACACATTAGTGCATGAACCATGACATAGGAAGATGGGAATGAATTTCTTATATGCATGCAATGAGTTAGGTGTTAATATATAGTGATATATACTTTATACCGATCTTCTGAAAGACATTAAATAAAAATATACACTATTAATTAGGGACATGCTTGTGAATTCCTATATCTTAGGGATAATTTTCTAGTTGTATTGTGTTATATTGTTTAATGAAAATGTGGTTGAAGATATTTCATCGTGATGACAATACTCCTATTGTAACTCATAATCTATGATTTGTTGAATGTGGTTAAACTTTAAATTTCTAGATGTTGTAATAATTTACATGCATATATTAGTAAATATATATTTATGTATTATTATATAAGCAAATAAATAAAACGTTATCTATATTTCATATTTTGATTTATAATAGATAATAGAAATATATATATATATATATATAAAAGATTTTGTTTAAATAATAATGAGTTATTAAATTTGGTAATTTACAATTTTATATATATTTTTTAAATTATACTTAATTATAAACTTAGAAAATATTGACTTTTACCTTTTGCAATAGTTTGTTGAAACAATTAGAAGGGAACCGAAACAATTCCAAGTGTTATGTTAAAATACTCTATTGAGATAGTTTTTACATGCATCTAACAAAAAATTTAAGCAACTTTAAGCATTAATTGTTGAATATTGACTAAGTAGAGTAATAATAATAAAAATTAATTATTCATGTGTGTATTATAGTTATATTAATTATAAAATATTTTAATATTATTATTATATATAATTTTAAAAAATATATAAATTATAATTTTTTTTATTAGTTTAGTTTTTTTTGAGATTATCATTATATAATATTATTTGCTTCCGTATAATGCATGATCATTACATATGATAAATAACACAATAATAGAAAATTGGGTAAACTAGAGCTTTAAAAACTTTCATAAAAGTATATATTAAATCATATACACATATTACATTCACATATCATCATACACTAAAAAAAAATGTAAATACCGACGTTTATTTTTGTAATTTACGTCATTTTTAACTGTCGTTATTTACTTGAGTGACGGTTTCCTAAAATGTCGTAATTCTTGCCGTCACAAAGTATAATATGGCGGTTATAG
>Ga0099822_1006383_pt1 | contig 15361 bp, 10 predicted proteins | sample CowpeawhiteBW_FD_76839 | JGI IMG/M metagenome (GOLD analysis project Ga0099822, IMG submission 76839) | Root nodule microbial communities of legume samples collected from California USA - Cow pea white BW | ecosystem: Host-associated > Plants > Roots > Nodule | place: USA: California | collected...
CCTAAAAGAAGAAAATTAGAACCGAGAATGAAAAAAAAAAAAAACTCTGCATTAATCCAAAATTTAAAAAAAAAAAAAAAAAAATAAAAAAATAAAAAAAAAAAAAAAATAATATAAAAAATATATATATATATATATATATATATATATATATATATATATATATATATATATATATATACAAAATGTTTAAATATGTAAACTATTTAGATAAACATAATAATATGAAATTGGAATCAGATAAAGAAAGTTTACCTTTATCTTTTCTTCTCTGGTAAAGGAATGTGAATATTACAAGCACCGCAAGAATTAATGAAACTGAGCTTATGACCCCAATCACCACTTTCTTTGAATCATTTTTATTTTCTTCACAAAGAAATGAAAGAAATAGACATTGTAATTGAAATAAATAAATAAAATTGAGAAACACACGATATAGGATAAAATTTAAATTAGAAGTGGGTTTCAGGTTAGTTTTTTAAGTTTTAAAATAGTTAATCTTTAAGCGTTTGCCGTATTAGACATATATTCTTCGTTTAATTTGTTTAGGTGTTAAATTTAGTTGACTTCATATATTCTTAAGAACAAACACCGAAATTCTATCATAGCCTGTAATTTTATAATCTATACCAGTACAAACATATCTATATGTCTACAATATTTTAATGATAATAAAAAATATAATTAAGAAATTTAAAACACAGCTACCAAATCTTAAGAGAAAATTATAATAAAATAAAAATTATAACAATTAAGTTTCTATTAAATATTTTCATTAGATCAACTTGCTCTTAAAAAAAGAAACAGTTTGATTAAAACTAAAAAAAATCGAGGTTATTTACAAGAGAATTGAAAAAATTGAAAAGAAAATTAACAAATTAATCATGACATAAACTGAAAATAATATTCACATTATTATATTAATAACAAAAGTCAACAAAAGTTATTTTATATTTATATAATCATTCCTCTGTATCCTCAGTGAATACTAGATTTATAATTTTTTTAATACATCCCTTCAAAGCCTAGCATTACTTAGGGGAGCAACTTGATAGCATATTATAAAGATCTAATTAACTTGACTCCAGATAAGTATTTCTGTGAAATAGAATCTTGTTTAGTTACATACTAATTAGTGTTTTATTATGGGAGAAGTTGACTCTACAACCTACCATCTATTCTAAACTCACTCAATCAACTAGTAACTTCCGAACGTTAGTGAAGCTAATTAAACCAACAATCTCTCTTGCTCTGGATTTTAACACCATTCCTAAGGTTATTTCTCCCATGAATTGTAACATATTGTAATTTCTATTTAACCAAAAGAAAACAAAAGTAAGATCGCTTACCAATTTTGGAGATATCCAATCTGACATATAGATCTTGCCCTGCATCAGGAAGCAATCTCAAATCCAATAGATCACCGAACCAGATGATGCAACCGCTGTAACCACTTCCATTTTCAGTGATATCCGAATTAGCATAAGCCGTGCACGAACAATTCGCCCAACACTTAGCCTTGCATTCATCAATTGTCATAGTTCGATTCATCCACGATGTTTTAGTGTCGGGAATCTTCATGTTACTGACCTTAACGAAGCCGTCTTTGTTCTTCACCCTACACCTCCACGTATCAGTGCTATTCACGCACCCTTCATTCCAAATCTTTGCACTCCACTCTTCCGGCGATTTTGGCCGAAACCCTCGTAAACACTCGCAAGTTGAAGTGTTGCCCGCGACTGCACAGTACCCGAAAGAGCCACAGTAGTTATAGCCGCAAAAACCGTCTCTTGGGATAACTAAATCAAGCCTCCAGTTTTGATTATCTTCGTCCCAAATGAAACGCAGAAGAGCGTTAGCCGTTTGGTTAATCACCGTTCTCAGAAGCATCGAACTATTTCGCGGAAAAACTTGGTAATAACTTTCCCTAGGATTGTCAACGAAGTTGATATTCACCAATGGACGACGCTTCAATGCCGGTGTGGCGCTGAATCGAAATCCACTCCAAGGGCCACTTCGGTAGGACACTGATGAACCGTTCCAAATTTGCATTTCTGGGATGTTGCCTCTTGAAACTCCATAAGAATAATGACCAGAAGATGGGTCTTCCCAATTGTTCCAAGAAGTGATGAATCTGTTGAGACCTGTTGCTACTTCCCACCCTAGCTTCATTCCTGGTAAAAGTGTGTCCGAAGGATAGTCAAAGCTTTGCCACAAGTAGTTTTCAGAATTATTGTCGTTTTCATCTTTAAGGACAAAGTTCCCGGTTTCCAATAGCCGTGCTACGGCGTTGACCGATTTAGATTTTGTTGTTGCATTTGTTGACCAGTGAACGGTGTTGTTGCTGCTGAGAAGAACCAGGTTTCCTTCTTTGGTTAAGGTTAACTCGGTGGAGTTGTTTCTGTTCATGGTATTATTGATTGGATTGTTGCGGTTGGCAACCCAAACAATGGTTTTTTGTGGGATGTTTTTGAACCATATTCCTAGGTAGAGGTTTGTTGAAGTACCTAGGCTGAAGAAACCTAACTCGAAGGTTCCTCCCTCAGAAACCAAGTTGGTTCCATAGATAAGTGGCTGAAGCTGAGTGATGGTGTTGGTTTCAGATGAAATTTTTGATGAGAGGAGAAACAGACTGGCTATGATGACAAGCGTGGAAGGTAGTGGAATTGCCATTGTGTTAATTGCTGCACATGAAGGCACGATAGTTGAGGGAATAAGTAGTTTATTGTGGAATTTTTTGACTAAATATGAAAATGAAAAATATCTTTTCATAACTCTCTTTTTCAGATACATCTACCTCATAACTACCTTTATTTATAAAATATTATATTACAATAATAATCATAAATGTAAATTAAATATCATAATAAAATAATAATTTCCAGAGTTGTGTAGTGGTGGGAAGAAATGAATTTCATCTCGTATGAAAATGGTACAGCCTCATGTTTGTTATCTTCCCTGTGCATCAGTTGACTTGATCAAAATATGTTATTTAAAATGGTCCTGAACGGCGTTTTGAGCCGCCAGTGAAGTTCACATCAATCACATCCGCACAATCAATTGTTGTACAAGTAGTTGAAATTACATACTCAATTATTTCTTGATTAATTATTAAGAAATATTTACTACGCTTTATAATAAAATATTATAACTAATTAAAATTGTATAATCAATATATAATTTTAAAGTATTACTTTTATATTGAAAATTAAAATTGTATAATAAATATATACTTTTATATTGAAAATAAATATTTAATTAGTTTCTAACATGTTTTACTTTTAATTTTGTTTAATATATTGTAATGTTGATCATTTCATTAATATTGTTAGTATTGTTTGATGATACAATTTATTAATATTGAACTTTTATTTCTTTTATTTTTTAATAAATATTGTTTCTTCTTACTAAATCTTTTGTTTACTCTTCATCTCTTTCTTTATTTTCCTCACACTATTCCTCCATCTCTTTTTTTCTCCTCCCCTGATGTTTTTCCGAGGCCAAATCTTTAGGGATAAATCTTTTACTGAAATTGATATGTCCTAGGTCCACACTTTGATATTCACTTATTCTTGTCGAGATGTCCTCTTCCAATGTGAGTGTAATGTCCTCGACAACGGGGTGTCTGCAAAGACATTCCGATGCTCAAGTTAGCTACTATAGTAAATATGACTGATTGTAATAAAATGATATCCTTTTCTTACCTTGTGAATAGTTCCATCTATACTACCTAGATGGGCCCACACTATTAGGCATGAGTTACGCGGGATTAGGTCATTTTAAGGTCTTGCTTAACATGTGTATTTACCTTAATTGTTCCATGACTTGTCTTTTTTGCCTAGGTGGCTTTGTACTATAGCAATGGCATACTTGTCTGTCCTTTCGTCTATGTCAAGATGTTCTTTACCCTTAAGTTGTAAGACGTACTCGGCCTTATACGTACAATATCCCCCTAGAGTCGAGACAATCTTAGTCGAGTGTCTCAAGGTAGTTTGGGTGCTTCTCGGTACTCTAAGTTTATGTGTTTTAAGCAAGAAGTTTTTTTTTTGTCTTAGTACTTTGTCTTCCTAGACTCTGTCTACACACCTAATTTATATGATCCTTTGCAATAAGGCTAAAAATTAGCACAAATAGCAGCTGAATTTGATGCAAAACAACTAGCAAAAACTGCAACAGAATTGAACAAACAATGTTCTCAAACTACATTGTATTCTTTTGATTCTGGTGTACTTCTTTTGCCACTTTCTTTTGATTCCTTTTGGCACTTTCTTGTATTCTTTTGTGTTCTTTTCTTTCTTCTTTTATGAATTTTACAACAACACTTTTTCCACACAAATCAGAATCACTAGTACGCGATGCTTGATCATATGTATTTTTAATGAAAATAAGAAGCACAAATTGAGAAGGAAACTTAAGGAATGAAATATGGAATATGAAACTGAAGGAAACACAAATTAAACTTAACTCTAAGGCATTGCTAAGTTCTAATTAGCAAATAGAAATCAATGGTAGAAATTAAAAAGCACTCAAAGAAAAATTACCAAATGTAAATTTATATGGTTTATGTTGATGTTAAGCAAGAACAAGGAAAATTTTCACTAGATATTAAGATAAATGTAAGACCCGAGAAATTTAATTAATTAAATAATTAATTAATTAATAAATATGGGTAGTGGAAGCCTTTAGGGCAATTAATGTTAATTATTATGAATTGGAATAGTACTAGTTCAAAAGGTTGAGAGTACTTGATTATTATGAAAAGACTTGGGTTCGAGTCATGTGTATTATTTAATTAATTATTATTTTAAGCATAATATGATTGATCATGATCAGTGATAATATAATCTTAGATTTAGAGAAATTATCATGAAACATGAATTGGTTGTATGGTTGTGCATTGACTTGTGATTTGTGTGGTTATGTGTTCGAACCTTGGTAGACATTAATTAAGCTTCCTTTTTGCCAAAATTTCTTTTGGCATAGAGGTGAATGGTCAGACAAACCCTAGCCGTCAGAGGGCAGCCAAGAAGGCTGGAAGAATTACCCTAAAACAACCATGTTAATTTCAATTTTCGTTTTATGGCCATTAAACTTAACTAAGACATTTTTAAGAGGCTAATGGAGGGAGAGAATAAGAGTTTTTGAGACTGGATATTGGAGAGCATTGTAAGGAGTGCGATTTTAGAGAAAAATAGTTTTTAGTGAGTGAAACGGAGGAGCTGAACGGTGGGAGAGCTAAGGGAAGCCATTGTTGATCAAGAAGAAGTTTTTGAATTCATAAGTGAAGTAAGGAAACCAAGTTAGGGGAGCTGGAATTCGCTAATCTTATGTGTTGGATTTAATTGCATGATGTATAACATGTTTATGCATGATTCCTTTCTCCCAACGTTAAACCATGGTTGTATTAAGGATTAGAGGAAGAGTACAGTAATGGTCAATGGAATTGATGAGTATGAATGCATGATCTTTTACACTTTGGACAACTTAAAGCTAACAGAATGCAACTGGGATAGGGCATGATGATTGAGGATAGTGCTAGCCATGTTTAGCCAAGTACCTAGATTTTTGGTAAGTGTTGAGGTAGATAAAATGGTGTAAGGAACTTAGCAGGCTATGAAAAATTAGTACAACAAGTTGTACTGATATAGAGCCTAGAAGCAAGGCTCAAGTCTTCAAGCGATAGCTACAAAAATAGTAGGGTTCTTGACCACGTAGCGCCTAGCGGTGAGGACGATTCTCCAAGTGGCAATTGTTAGACAAAGGCCACTAGAACGAGTGGTGCCTGGCGGCACGAGGCTTCCGGTTAGGTAGTCTGGAACTGAATTTCTCTTGGCAGCTCTAGAGCAGCGCCACACTACAAAAAATTGAAGTAATTGCGACGATTTTAATATGGTGGTTCTAGAAAACTTCCATAATTTTCTTCATAATACAACAGTTTTATAACTCTCATATTTTGTATGCAAATTATGGCATTTTAAAACGTCATTATTATGTATTATACTATTTTCTCATTCGCGCTCGTCTTTTCCTTGCTCTCATCTTTCGCTCTCAGTTTTATTAAATTTTTTGTCATTTATTTTTTTATTAAAATAAAACTTATAACCCCTAAAAGAAAAATAAAATAATTCTTATCACAAGAACCCTAAGTGAAACACGAAGAGACCAGAACCCATTGCCCTCTGAAGCACATCAACCACATGTCAACACCACAGCCACCATAGAACTCATTGAAGATCTCTCAAAAACTTGCAAGAAGATTGCACTTACCGGAGCAGTACTCTTCGGAGGTGACATTTCTCTATCAAATTAGTTAGCGAAATAGCAACAACCGCACTCAGCCCTCGTAAATCGTCTTCCTCACAATGCAATTCGGAGCTCCATTGTTCCTCTTGAACCTTTCACCATCGTCGTTCTCCACCACCGTTCATCATTCACTAGCAAGGTTTACTGTCACCATTATCCCCATCCTCAGCCCTCAATACGAAATTAGAGGTTCTCCCATCAAGAGCAAGGAAAAAAGGTAACCCTATATGATTATCTATTTATGCATTATGATTCTTTGGATGTTGTTATTCTTTGTTTTAATGTATGAATAATGTTTTTTATCCTCCCAACTCCATTTGCTAGCACTAGGTACTGATTTGGCTTAATAGAACTATTTCTGATTCCAAGTTTATATTGCTTGTTTCCAGATTATTGGTTTTTGTAAGACTCGAGAAAAATTAAATAGTTAATTAAATAATTATTTAATAAATGCGGGTAAGAGGAGCATTTAAAGTATTTAATGCAGATAGCTATGACGTGGAAAAGTGCTAGCTCATGTGGTTGAGAGTACTTTGATTGTGTGTGAGGACTTGGGTTCTAGTCCTATGTGTGCCATTGTGTGTTATTTAATTATGAATTTTTAAGTTGTATATTTTAAAGAGTGATGTGGTCGCATAACCTTATAATTTTAGGAGTTATCACAAATGTGAATTGGTTGAATTGGTTGTGCACTTGCTTTGTGATTGGATGTGTGTGAGTTCAAACGTTGTGGAGAACAAAATTTGTTTTCTTTTTTGCCAAATTTCCTTTGGCATGAAGGTGAAAAGGTTTGGAAAACCTAGTAGCCAAGAAGGCAGTCGTGAGTGGTGAGCAACTGGTCTTGTTTTGGGTTGAATCGCCTGGCGGCGATGAGTTTCTGCCCGGCGGCGCGACACTGTTCGCGTTCGGTTTAGTGGTTTCACTGCTGATTTGAGTGAGTGTAATGAATTGTTGAGTTTTGATTGATTTTATATATTTGTGCGATGATTTTATGGCCTTGAATTGATTGAGGGATGCTGGGGATCATATTAAAATTTCGCATATGGGAAGGTTGGGCTGAAACCAATGAGTTATTGTGAACCTTGGGTTGTTTGGGGTAATTAGGAAATAATTGGAATTATGGTATGCGAAAAATATAATGTTGATAGGGATGGGTATTGAAAATGTCGCAAATGATGATGTGATGACTATCGGGGAAGAAGAAAAGAGAGTTGTGATCAAGAAGTATGCAGAAAAATGGGTAAAGGAGTCTGCGTTTGATATGCCGCCTGGCGGCTTCATGCTGGCCGCCAGGCGATGCTGTGTGCCAACCCAGGCTGGCTGTTGCACTGTGGTAATGCGAGAGAAGGATAGGAAGTGAATTACACATGCATATATAGCCAGTTGAAAGGAAGAGTGAAATTGAAATTGTTGATGTTCGATAAGAGATGAATATGTTGATGGGGATATAGAATTCGATATAAAAAAATGGTGTAGGAAAGGATAATCATATTTTGTTAGTGAATATAAGTTCTTGCGTTTTGGTATGCTAGTTAAGGATAAGTGAGGGATACGAGAATTTAATAAGAGGGGTTAAGCATGGGAATTAGGGTGGAAGGCAAACATTGGTTAGTTCAGCATGGTAGAATCGGGGGTATGATGTAAGGAATTGGAATACTAGCTAATTTCGTGGGATGTATGGAGTTGTTGTGTTATGACAATGTTCTTGTTACTTGAAAGAGTTGAATAAGATGGAATTATCATTGTAATGTATAGATACATGATTACATAGTGAGGAGTCTCTATTGGTCCATGAGAGTGAGTTATGTAACAAATTAGACTAGTTGGGGTGCTAAAACTAGTGAAGTACTGTTCTGGTATAGCGCCTGGCGGGCTAACGAAACCCGTCAGGCGATAGGCTTAACAAAAGAGAGTGCTGCACTGAGTGGCGCCTGGCGGCACGATGTGCTCCGCTAGGCGGTGATGAGAAAATAGTGGCTCTGAAAGGACGCTGGCGCCCGGCGATGAGTGGATACCGCCAGGCGGTCTGGAACAATTTCGCCTGGCAGCGTGTGGGCCGTGCCAGGCGGAAATGTTGTTGTCCTTTGTTTGTTTTGTGTGTTGTTTGAGCACTGACACTACACTTGGGCTGGGAGATGCTGTGCCATGAGCGAGTAGGTTCATGGATGGTGGTTAACATGTGATGATATGAGCGGGGAGGTTCATATCCAGTTACTCTCACGTAGGGATACGAGCGAGGTAGGTTCGTATGTTCCGTGCTCATGGTTGAGAGATGCCACGTGCGGGGAGGTACGGGGCTGGTGGATCACATGTGTTGGACTACGGGCAGGCAAGCCCGTAGAGCAGGACTACGAGCGTGGAGGTTCATAGAGGCAGGACCACGAGCGGGCAGGTTCGTGTGAGCATCATATTCCCGAGTCCAAGGCTAACCAGTTGTGTGATTTGAAGGCTATAAAGCCTTGGGGTTAAGGTCTTGGCCAAGAACTATGTAGAATGAATAAGATGGGTGTATGATTTACTTTGCATATTGTATATATGTTATTTTATTTTTCTCAGCTCACCCTTTCTGTTTGTGTATGGCGATGATCGTGTGTTTCGTTACACGGGAGCAAATGTTGATACAGGTGGTGCTGAGGATGTCCAGGCGACGGAGTGAGGGGCTAACTTTGGGAATAGAGCTAGGGTTTGTCTCACTTGTATTTTAATATACTTTTATTATGAACACGAATTTTGAGAACTTGTAACCCTTTATTGATTAAGTTATGAGTTTTGGCGCAAGTTTTAAATAAATTAAATTTTCCCGCGTTGGGATTATTACTAGACGACTTTTGATATAATTTATTTCTTTTATTATTTATATTTAAGTAATATTCCTTAGGGATGTTACAGTTTTGCAGCTTTCATTGTTTGCTGAATCATTTTATGAAATGCTCCGATTTCAAATGGGCAATAGAATTTTAACATTTCTTCATGTTATTTTGTCCCCTTTTATTAGGTTTTTTTATTTTACTTGATTCTTTGAAGGCAACCTTGTCTACAATTTTGTTTACCATTTTTCTCTAGAAACTGCATATGAATTTTGTTATCAAAAGAAGTCAGGGGAAGAGGCAGCGGGAAGACAAGCATGAGAAGGATGACGTGAACAAATCCTTCCCGGTTAAGCGTCAAAAGGGAGATGATCCTTCTGTGGAGAGTGAGCTAACGAATATGGACACTAAACCAACCTATATAGATGATGAGAAAGCTATTTCTGAGAATGATAAGTCTAATATTTATAAGGAGGATGTTGTGAAGATGAAAGATGAATCAAATGGGGAAGAAGATCCTGAGGAGGATTCGGAAGAATGTGAGGAAATGGATGATGGTAGTCCCAAGCATGATGCATCTGATGACATAAATGAAGAGCAAGAAGTGAATGCGGACATTAAACTTGAAAATATTAGATAAAGCAACTGATGAAACTTCTAAAGGGGAGATCAAGGTTAAAGATGAGGTGCAAGAATCCAAGACTGATACTCAAGCGAAATAAGAAAAGGATGACACTAAGAAAGAAAAACTTGTTGTTAAGGAGGTTGTTGTGGACAGAGAATTTTTGGAAGTATTTTGTTATATATTGTAACACTGATATATTTATTCTATTTGATCGTTTATGAATAATCTGTCTATATTTGGATTTTAGATTAAGTAATTATTCGCTATCATTTATGACAAGCTCTCGGCTGGGTGTCAACTTGATGACATGGAAGCAGATTGGAGCAAGCCTATTGTTAGTTTAAGGTATTATTGTACTTTCTTTTGAATGTTCTGTTTTGTGGTTAACTTGTATTTGGATCCTAATTCATTTGTTGTCCCCCTTGTATTATATCCAACCCTTGAATGTGCATCATAATATGTATTTAAAGTTAAACAAACATGTACTCAATCAAAGTGGTTCATATGATCATTTGAAATTTTAAAATTAAGTGAACGGTTTCTCTTGAATAAAGATTATCGTTGGGAATAAACGTGTAATTTATAATTGAGTTATTATGCTAACTTGTGTAGTTTCAAAATTTTTTCTAACTATTGGGAATTGGTTTCATCAATGTCGTAGGGATTCCTCGAATCTTCACAAATGAAAATGATCTTTGTTTCTTAAAATACATCCAAACTTCTACGACCAACATTAATATCAGACAAGTTTTTTGAGTAGTCTTTTCTTTTCTTTCAAAGTGAAAAAATGTTATATTAGTTCACGAAACAATTATGATTTACTAGTTACAATTTAAGAGACTATTCCTTCGTTTCAATTTTATACGACCAGTTTCCGATTTTTTGATCGTGACTGTGTTAGTTACATTAGGGTAAGCGATGTGTTCTTTATTTTACATTGGTTTTCAGCCTTCCTCAATAATGATGAGAAATGTTGTTTCTTTATAGGTTGAAGATATGAGAATAATCATACACAATATGGGAATTTTCCTTTCGCACAAGGATGTCAAGGTGAGAAAATTTCTAAAGGTTCTTAGCTTGTTCAACATATTTGTCTTCTGCCTCGTGGTACTCAAGTATTGAATTTAAATCTTTGCTAAGACTAAATGGAATTGTTAATTGGTATTGGGTGACACTAGGAATTGAGTTTGAATTGGTCTATAGTTTATTCACTTTGAATCTACAGTTTCCTTTTACTTTAATACTTTTATTTAAATTGTACTCTCTTTTTTTTTTAATTTATTTTTTCTTAAAATTTAGTATAGAAAAATTACACATCCATGTATATTTGATCTTATGTGTGCTTATGCATTTATGTCATGCATTTTCTTGCCTTGAGGTTGGTACCAGTTTCTTATGTCATGAAGGAGAAATGTATAAGAAAGCTAAATGTATAAGAAAGCTACTTTTCAACTATGTTAGTGCAAATTATGTTGTAACTTGTAAGTTTCTTTTTTTAGGCATTGAATGTTGGAAGTGGTGCTCCATCACCGATTGGTGCAAGAAGATCAAACGAGAGAGACAAGACTAATTAGGAACATAGTTATAGAAATTTAGGATTTTTTTTTGTAAGCTATTGGAGGGTGTATATAATGGTGAAAGAATTTTATTTTTTTTTTGGTTTTCAACGTGCAAACCTTTGGATGATGTTGGATAAATGACTTTTCTTTATATGAATTATGAATGAAAATATGTGATTAAAAATTTGTTTATTTGATTTTTTTTCTTTTACTTTTTTTGATTTTATTAAAAGTAGGTTAAATGAAAAATGAATTGAAAAAATAATTTCATTTTAGTGCCATGCAAATACTGGCGCTTTTAGGTGTCATTTTTTGCATTAGAATTCTTTTTAAATAGACAAATTACGGCAGTTACACATGCCATTATTTGTGCATGGAATACGACGATTTGAACTACCATTATTTGTGTAGTGCATTAAATGACGTGTGTTGCGGCGCTTCGCATAAAACTGCCATATTATACCCTATGACGACAGAATATATGGCGGTACCCAGACCCGCCGCATGCGTAAAATATGGCGGTCATAAGCGCCATTTTATACCACAAATAATTGTCGTATTTAACAATTTTTGTAGTGTCAGGCGATAATGAAATGATAGAAATGTTGTTTGCTTTGGATGTGCATGGTCTACAATGCATTGGTGATACCTTAAAGATCGTCTTGCTGGAGTGTTCCTTCAGTTGTGACTTTGAACGGTATTCCTTGAGTTGTGGCTCGGGATAGAGGGAAAACACGTGGCATTCCTTGAGTTCTAGCTCAAAATGACATCTCTTGAGTTGTGGCTCGAATTGGCGAGTGTTGCTGGTGTGAGTGCGAGTTGTGGCTCGTACGGATGGGTCCAAAAAGATTGCCCTCTTTAGTGGACATTACGAACTATGTTCATATTGGGAACTCCACCTGACGTTACGGAGTGTGGTCCGTATTAGGTTTCCCGCATGGGTTCTACAAGTTGTGGCTTGTATGTGTGGCATCAAATGCATCTTGAGGTATTCATCTAAAGACATAGAGCATGGATGACATGGTGGTGGCCATGTGGATATGAAAACAAGGACAAATTTTCTTGATGTGTGTGTGTGCTTATATATTTGAATTAAATATATGATTCTATACTGTTAGCTCACCTTATCTGCTTGTGTTTGACGATGATCGTATATGCGTTACACGAGAACAAATGATGTTGTAGGTGATTCTGGTGAGGCATAGAGCCTGAGCAGGGGATAGCATGTGAAAAGCTTTATTCGAGTTTTATTATTTATGGTTTTGAATAATTTTGTAAGCATTTATGTTATAGACTTTCATATTATATTGAGTTTTATAAATTATGGAATAAACGTTTTAAAATTTCTTGCATTTATGGGAAATAGAGTTATAATAAATGAGGTATTAATCGTATTTCTTTATTTTATTATTTAAATTTGTAATATTCGACCGGAATGTTACAATAACCAAGGTTATCTAGATGTGAAGATGCATTTCCAAGGCTTCAAGAGAGAGTAAAGATTCAATTTTACTCAATAATGTTGCAGTATTAACACACCCCACCATACCAAAGATAACAACACAAATTCAAAGCAAAATAAAAGCTAAACAATGAAGTAATGACATATATGGACTGAACATGACTCTAGACACAACATATGGATCTTAAAATAAAAATAAACTCAAATAAAAAAGATATAACCGAACAAAGATTAGGAATTACTCAAGCAAATGGAAATGCAAACAGTAGAAACGTAAAGAACACCTAAAGCAAACAAATGGAGGTTCAAGATGAACTAATGAATTTGAACCAAATATAAGACAAGGAACAACAAACCAATCGATACAAACACATCAAGACAAGTAAAAGAAAAGATGAACAACACAAAATTGAAAGAAAAAAATAACGAAGAAGCACTTAAATCAACTAAGCCGAGATCAACTTAGGCTTATGATACCACATGATGGCTTCTTCTTGGCTCCATGGAAGCTTATGTGAATGATGAATGTTCCAAGGTTGATGTTGGATTCAGAAGCATGAAGGAAGAAGGCTTGAAGTGTTTGGTTTGATGTAGATGAAAGGTTTTTTAAGAGAAATGAGGTCAACTCTCAAGGAAAGAAACTAGAGTAGACTAGAAAAGAGACTACTCTAGAGTGAGCTCAAGGAAGAGAAGATGTGCACACATTTTGGCAACAATTCTCTACTAAAATTCAACCTGAAAATTACGTGAGAGGAAGATCTTATTTATAGCCTAAAATGAGACCAAGGAGTCTCCAAAAAGAGGAGGGAAAAAAGAGTCTAGAAAGTTGAATTTTGAACCAAAAAGGAGCACGTGGGAGGTGTGACTTGCCACCTAAGCAAGTCACATTCTCCTTGCCATGGGACGCTCACTTGGAGCCTTGGAGAGCAAGCTTGAAGCTTCTAGATCTCTCTAGTTCATGTGCTATCTCAAGTCCATTTCAAGGCCCAATTCCCTTTTTGGTCCAAATTATTTTTAAAGCCCAATACATGACCCAACATAAATCCTAATATATTATTTACAAGCAAAATGTTCTAGGCTAGGTCTTCACATATTTCTTGGCCCATGTGAAGTTCATCATGAGCCTTGCATGCTCATATGATGCTCATTCTTCTTATATCCTCCTAGCCATAGCTCTTGTTGTAGGTCCCTTGACAAGAGGCATCTCATCAACATGCAAAGAAACACACTTGGATATGGATGACTTAAACAAGTTTTAAGAAGGTGGGAATGCTTAGAAGTGATAGACCTGAAAGTTGTTTTCTTTTATTTACACATATATTTATAATTTATACTCCTATATACGATATGTTTAAAATTGAACTCATGACGATTGTAAATATAATTTTATGCATAGAAATTATGGTAATGTGAGATGCTTAATAGACAATTAGTAGAAATGTAACTGTAAACTGGGTGTTACACAAAACAATTTAGTTTATATAAGAATAATTCAATTTAGTTTTCTTAAATTGTAAGTTCAATTGAATTGAATTGTATTTTTAGTTTGAAATATTTTTTTATTGTTTACATGAGTTTAAACTGTTTTCCCAATCCAAATTATAAGAATGGCAACTTAATTAGTGTAATTACGATTTAAAAACTTCCATCCTAGTTGTTGTGATCTCATGCCTTTGCATCCTTTTATTTACATGGAAAGGCCAAGTAATTGTTATTCATATCGTAGTTATTTAGCAATTTATATTTACATCTTTTCTGTTAATTAATAAGGCGAAAGAAAACTCATGATTGTAATTATCTATCAAATTTCCCAGCTATACAAAATTTAAGGTACATGGCTAGCAAGAAATGAATGTTGTAATCAAAAGATTTTAGGGAATTATGGAAAAGGACAAAAAAATGGGGGTTTGGAGGTATGTGACTGTCTGAAGATAATGAAGGGTCGTAGCGGACTTTTTTGACTTCACTGCACATGTCCTATATGGACCACGTGTGTGTAGGAGTTTATTGGACGTGATGACAATTTTCCGTTAAAAGAGAAATAAGAAGCTAGATCTAGAGCTAGTAAAATAGAAGTCATAAATGACATAAAAGAGAAATTGATGAAACTACACATTCATCTAGGCTAGAAAAATAGAAGTCAGAAATAGCTTAGCATAAGCAAAATGACAATTACCTGCTAGGAAACGATAGAGGATTTACTACTAACGTAAGTTAACCCTATAATATTTCATCTCAATATATATATAATTCAAGAAGCATACATGAAAATTTTGCAAATGTCATACACAAAATTCATCACAAAAAAAGTACTAAATAGAAACATAATATATTTTCCCATAAAAAAAGAGAAAGAAAAGAAACACACCTATATATCGTGGGTCATCCAGGGAGTAGGGGTGGGCATGGATTGGATATTTAATGATCCAATCCACATCCATTTTATATCTAAATAATTGGATTAGATTTTTGACCCAAATCTATTTTTTTAGCAAAAGTAGTTTGGATTTTTTTAGAATCCAGATCCAAATATTTGGATCAAGATTTAAATCCAATCCAAATATTTGGATCAAGTTTAAAATCCAGAATCCATTTTTAATAAAAG
>Ga0099822_1006385_pt1 | contig 15359 bp, 11 predicted proteins | sample CowpeawhiteBW_FD_76839 | JGI IMG/M metagenome (GOLD analysis project Ga0099822, IMG submission 76839) | Root nodule microbial communities of legume samples collected from California USA - Cow pea white BW | ecosystem: Host-associated > Plants > Roots > Nodule | place: USA: California | collected...
GAAATTCAAAAGAAATTAGTAATTAATAGGTTTTTAAATGAATGGAAATTTTTTGATTTAAATGTTTTTTTTAATTTTTAAATAATTAGTTTAATTTTTTTTAATTTTTTTTTCAACAAAGTTTAATTTTTTTTTTTTTTTTTTTAAGAGTTCCGTGCTATTCATCATGTGCTAAATTCTCACATAGTTTAGTTAAGTTCTACTAATTTTCTTAGTAAATTAGAAGTTGCCGAAGTTGTTTGGAACAACATGGAACTCAGTGTTATTATGTTTTTTTATCGGAGATAGCTGAGGATTAGCACGGTTTTCAAATGTGATGTATCACGTTTCCAAATATATCACGGATTTTATCAGTCAACGTTTTTCTCACAGATTTTGCAATAACGTCAAGTTAATTGTCTTAAATCATTTAATAATTTCTTCAACACCGAAAACTGAGTTTAAAGTTCCTTAATTTCTAAGTTAGATCAAGACGTTGCTGATATTTTGATTGTATGTTTTTTCAAACATATTTTACTGCTAAATGTTGGATCCTGTCATCTTCCTAAGTGTGTTTCATGTTCGATGTAAGAAAAGAAAAAAAAAATTCATTTTTATCATGCACAACGCAATGCTCAACACAAGGGTTATGATTTAGTTAGAAAAAGTAGAGTCCCATTTTTATGTTAGAAGTGGTAGCCAAGTAGAAAAGTCTAACTTTAGCACCATTGGCGGGGTCCTCATTGACATTGTCTAACCCAATAATTATCTACATTAACCTCTTAAATTTTATCATTTTTTATTCAAAAATCATTTCTCTCTTCTAACAAATTATTCTTTTCCTAAGAGACACTCACTATTGCTATAATAGTATATTTGATTAGGGGAAATACAAAAGTGATGACATAATTGCAAACTAAAGTCAATTTTAAAGGACACCCATTCCAACTCAACTATTCAATTTGTAAGAACCCTTGTCTTTTACTTCTAAAACAACTATTTTTAAATCAACAAACTGTTCCAACATTTTAACCAAGAAACATTTGATATCCAACTAATTTTCCTCCCACCGAGTCACGCCATTTTAAGGTACTGTTTTCTATCACATGGTCTTGAGTTATATTCACTGTTTTTTCATAAACTCAAAAATTCTGCTACATGTCATAGAAAAAAATGGATCAAAAATTTCTTCTTTAAAACACACTTATTTCTAAAAGTGTTTATCTTTATTTTGCCTTTGAAAACCCACCATTTTTTTTTAATGCTTTGATATAATAGTGTTCGTTGGTAGTTGGAAGAACAGGAAAAAAGAAGTTGGTGGGGTCACATAGGCACTGCATAAAGACACTCTTTCGGCCGTGGCCATAACATAACACTATGTGGAAGCGCTTATTTTCTTTGGTTCTCTGAGTGAGTGAGAAGACATTTTTTAAGCTTTTTTTTTTTGGCTCAAACGTGATTCGCTGAATTGCAGAAGCAAGGTTTGAGTTGGACCCTTTGGAATCTGGATCTAAACATGTCAACTACATTGTGGGTCCTCCGAAATTGGAAATCCAACTCCAACATATTTTGTCCCCTTCACTCTTCATTTCTGCATGCTTCACATTCATTCATGTAATGCTAAATGCATACATTTACCCTTATATTTTCAACCCATCAAATCATTGCTTTGGCTAATGCAGTTTTATGATTACTTTTTCCATAACCTTTACACGTGCACATTCATCACTTACTAATTTCAATGCCCTTTCCTCAACTTGTTCATTGCCCCTTCTTTACCTAATTTGTGGAAGAAACAAAATCATTACTATGCCTTAATTTACTCAAAAGAAATTTTATGATGGGATTTGTGTCTACATGTGAGAGCAGTTAGTTAAATGTATCTGTCTAGGTTCATTATATCTTTGAAGTCCTATACTTTTTTTTTCTGGTTTCACTGTACTTTTACTCTTCTCATTATTCTCACTTTCGTAAATTGAATAGAAATAGATAAGAAGAATGCATATGAAATACAAAAAAAAGTCATAAAATTAATAGATTGAAATTTCTCGGTTTCCATAAAAGAATTCTCAACATGATTTAAAATATTTGTTAATGGGTGGACATGATGATAATGCATGTTTTATAGTTCATGACATTATAGAAGGTATGCAATTTTTTTATTGTGAGATGTTTGTTCATTGTGGGACATGAAGATGGTGCATGATCTGGGTAGTTTCTGCTGAGCTGTGTGATGCATTAAAATAAAGATTGAAAATTATATGAAACTGAGATTTTGTGCAGTGGAGACCCGAGAGTGTACGAGAGATTTTGGAGACAAAGTGGTGAGAAGAGCACGATCATAATCCCGGGGTGGCAATCGATGAGTTATTTTTCTGATGTGACCAACATTTGCTGGTTTTTGGAGGCAGAGTTTGCAAGGGAAGTGGTGAGGTTGCACACGGTGGTGGGAAATGCTGTGACAGAAGGGAGACACATTGTGGTTGGCACAGGTTCTTCTCAGCTTTTTCTGGCTGCTCTCTATGCTCTTTCCCCTACTGATGCACCTGAACCAATCAGTGTTGTCTGTGCCACACCCTACTACTCAGTGAGTAAAAACTATATTTTAATCATGTTTTAGTTTAGTTTATGATTGAACCAAAATATAAAATTAGGTGTATACTCTGTTTTGTCTAGAATTAATAGACAAGAAGATTTCTAAGATATTGTAAAAGTATTCTTTAGTAAAAGTGCATGCATATGAAGTGTTTGATTAAAGAACAGCAAGGTCATTCTTGAATCTGTTTCTGATACAGCTTCTGTGATGTAAAAGCAATGCTCTTGTACTAATTACCACATACAGCTTGTGTTATAAAATAGACAGTGGTTGACCACTTTTTTATATATAGTGAAGCAATTATTGCATGCTCCAAGGAACTTAAAACAGTGTACTAAGTCAAGATTTTTTTGTTGGTTGTTGATGATGAACCATAGACATTTATTGTGACAGTTGGAAATCAATAAACATTAAGCAATTGAGTTAACTGTGTCTGAGATTCTTCTGAATGAAACACTTACTGGTTATAGCATTCAATGTGTTCCTACCATTTCTTAGGTATCTGTACTCTGCAATTAATTTCCTTCCTTACTGGTACTGTCTTAAGATCATATCATAATATACTTTATGTATTTAAAACAGAAAAATAAAAAACTTCTGTTCAATTCTTTAATAACTGTTGTAATCACAGTTGACAAAAATTGATTTTTTTCCTTGTTAATCCTTCCATGTTTATCTTATCAGTATGTTCTGTTTTTCCTACACTCGTAATTTTTCACATCTGCAACTGATCACATGACACTCGGTACTTTTGTCCAACTGTGGCATGTGCGGAACTGTCAGTAAAGTAGTTTTGATTTGAAAATCTTAACATTCATTCAATTGATGAACAAAAAAAGTGTGATATGGCTTCATTACTAATTATGGTTGACCCCATTAATCACACTATATACTGCAAAGAAACAAATTATACACAGATTTTAGACAAGGTGACACACATTTTAGTTACATCACATGGTTCTGACTTTCATTATGGTGAGGTTTACCTGGAAAATTTTGCAGTGACACGTTATTTAGTTTGAGTAATTGATGGTTTGACATGAAATTGACGAGTGAACTAACTAAGTAACTACTTGCAGTCGTACCCATCAATGACGAATCACCTGAAATCAGGACTGTACCAATGGGGTGGTGATGCAGAAAGTTTTGAGAAAGAGGGTCCCTACATTGAGCTGGTTACTTCTCCCAATAATCCTGATGGACATGCAAGAATATCTAAGGTCAACAGAAGCCAGGGATTTTTGGTCCATGACCTTGCCTATTACTGGCCACAGTACACTCCAATATCAGCACCTGCAGATCATGATCTTACCCTTTTCACTGTTTCAAAAAGTACTGGCCATGCTGGAATGCGCATAGGGTAAGTTCACCCATATCATAAACGCTACCTTTTTCTACACTCCTCAATTATTTTCTCTTTCACAACAATTGTACAACCTTCATTGGATGTTTCTTGAATTACTGTTCTACAAAAATTGGAATTTTACTTTCCTAACCTGCACAATGCTTTGATGTAAATCTTCAGTTTTTTTCTTTTTTTCTTTTATCGGCAATGTTAGATGTTAATATGGAGAATGTTAGTTGTTAATATGTTAGCGGAGGAGTTGAATCTGCAATATCTTTCACTTTCTTTTTTAAACTAACCTTATAACTTTTGAGTGTTTATAGGATAGAGTTGAACTCACGGTCTATCTCACCCTTCCTTCCAATTTTATTACTACACGAACCTTATAACTCTGATGTAAATCTTCAGTAACCAGATTATCAAAATTAAACTCTTAATTATCATTAGAAAACAATACAAATTCACAATCAACATATGTGTAACTTATTTAAATACATGTCTTTTATCACTCTTTTTAAGACTTGTTTAAATTTTTTGTTAAAAAGTATTAACATATGTGAAACCAAATATGTTAGTAATTAATCTAGAAGTATGGCTAGTTGGACTGGAACCATTTTGGTTTCCTGAAAAGTGTTTGATGTATAAAAAATAAAGTAAAGAATTATTATTTTTTTCTTAATTAGCAATGTTAGTTATTAGTATTTTGTTAATAGGGAAGTTGAATTCATAACCTCTCCTACACTTCCTTACAAATCCACCATGTCAACTTTATATGCGTGTTAATAGAAGTTAAACTCATAATCTCTCTCACTCTCCCTTCCAGTTTTAATACTAAATCAACCTTATAACTCCAAGTAAAGAAAGATGAATCAAATTCGTAGAATGCACATTAATTTTTGTAATTTGTGTAGGTGGGCACTTGTGAAAGACAAAGAGGTGGCAAAGAAAATGACAAAATTCATAGAGCTGAACACAATTGGAGTGTCTAAGGATTCTCAACTCAGGGCAGCTAAGGTTTTAAGGGCAGTTTCTGACAGCTGGGAACAAGGAAACCCCCAAGAGGGGGAGTCATTCTTCAAGTTCAGCCACAAACTCATGGCAAACAGGTGGAAGCAACTTAGACTAGTGGTGGAGCATAGTGACTTATTCAGTTTGCCTAAATTTTCACCAGCATTCTGCACTTTTTTCAAAGAGGTCTTGGAGCCTCAACCAGGTACTTACTTGCTCTATTGATCACAAATTTGATTTCATGCGTTCATATTTCTTCTTTTTCAGTTACTTGTCTAGTGATTTTGTTTGTGCTCAACTTTTAAGAAAAGTGTTTCAGTAATCAACTTCAAGTTACATATAAAAACTTATATTGTTTTTGTTTTATGCATGTTTGATGATTTGACAGCTTTTGTGTGGTTAAAGTGTGAGGGAAACGTTGAAGATTGCGAAAGCTTCCTTCGAGCACACAACATCTTAACTAGAAGTGGAAAACACTTTGGGGTTAGCCCAAAATACGTAAGAATTAGCATGTTGGATACTGATGAAAATTTTAGCCACTTTCTAGAGAGGCTTTCTTCCATAAAATCGTGATTGGGAAAATTTGCTTCTGGGTAATGTTTGTATGATAATTAGAAGTGTTAGTTTTCTGTATGATGGAGAGTGAAACACCGAAATGCAATTTTGCTCCTTCATTTCTATCCTTCTCTTTTGCTGCATAATTATTTCATCATGTCATGGCTCTTTCTCTGTTTAATAATAATTGTACCAAAATAGTCCAATTCTTTTAGTATAAATACATTATCTGATTCTACTTTTGGACCAAATGAAGATGTACATGACACGAAAAACATTATAAGATTAACATAGTTTAACAAAGTTATCTTGTATAATTTCTTCAATTTTTGAACTTGTGTGTACCAGTTGGTTTTAACTTGAGGAGAAGTAACTATAATGTTTTTTTTTTTTCATTCTCTGTCCTAATCGTTCGTTTAGGAAAACTAGTAATCCAAGTCAGAAGAAGCTATTGATCCTACTAGTTACACCCCAACTTTTAATATCTGCACTCTCCTTTTGTTTGCTTTATTTAAAATGACATATTTCCCTTCTTTTAAAAACACTCTTATCTTCTTGCACTCTTGTTAATATTTCACATGCCTTTCTATGCTTTTACCCAATCTCGTTAACAGTACTTCTGGTACAATATAGATTAATTGAAATTAATTATGTTTCACTCCAACAAAGTTAAAATAATTTTCATTCTCTCAACATCATCTTTTGTTTTTTTTTTTAGTCAAACTTTGATGAGGAAGGTCTCGTTAAAAATAACTTCTTTCAGAACCACTATTTTGTGTGTTTCTTACATTCTGAAAAGTAATTTACTAAATACAGATAATATTAATGTTCTGGAAAGTGATACTAAAAAATGTTAAGAAAATAAAAATGTTTTTTGAAAAGTATGGTCCAAAATGTAAAAAGGAAAAGTGTTTATGAAATATTTTTTAAAATACTCTCTTTATAGTCCAAAATATACTTTTTGGTACACACTTTTTTCTTTTAATATTTTGGAAAGTACTTTTTTAAACTTTTCTTTCATTTTCATGTTTCCAAAAGCATTTTCATAATGTTAAAGAAAAAGAAAACTATCATGAAATGTTAATTTTTGTCCAAGAAATGCACTCCGAAATGTAAAAATAGAAAATTGTGTTCTATCAACTAATTTTCGAATTAATCTTCTAATATTTCAAAATGTATTTTTGTTAGTACATTTTATTTTTTTAATATTATGAAAAACATTTATAGTTATTAAGTGTTTTCCCGAACATGAATCAAGAAAGTGAAAATAAGACTACATCATTGTAAATAAATGAATTAAAATGGACGTGCATTTAGCTATAGAGGGGAGTGTAAACAGAAGAAGACTCAATTCTATTCAAGTGAACTCTTTAATCTTATTTAATTCAAGGAGGCTTCTCCCAACACCTCCAAAGACTTCTACTGCACCCCAAAGATTAATTGTGCAATCCATTTTGCCTCTCTAACTTAAGTAGGTAAAAGTAATTAAAATAATTACTGTGTTAGGTGAACTGAGAGTTGTATTTTGTTCTTATGCTGCACCCCTCGAGAAGCCACTTTCATTGTTTGATGTTTTCAGAACCTCTACGACTTTCGCTCTCAACTGCGTTTTGAAATTTTGCACTTCGATTGTTTGGGTTGCATCATTCAGGTTTATCGAAACGTTATTCCGTTATCCACTTGTTTAAGTTTTATCTTTTTAAGGTATCTAAGTTATTGTTTCACATCCATTATCCATGCTTCCGATATACTCAAAATGCTGATGAGATGCATGCATTTTTATAGTTCAACTTTGTATATATTAACTCATTTTATACGTTAACCTTTGTATATACTGAATGCATTTTGTATATATTGAATGCATGGTTGTGAATTTGGGTTTCAAAAGATGTTGATAGATGATGACATGGAAAAGCAAACAAAAAAACATACACCGACTTCTGACATCCAGTTGTGTCCAAAAATAGATTTGGAAATCCGCTTCAAAATTAAACAAATTTCGATATCCGATTTTTCAGAAAATGAATTTGGATATCAACTTTATCTTGTTACAGGTTTCCACATTTGTCATAATAAATATTTTCAAGTATTAAATTTGTAAGTTATTTATATTTTGTGATTTATTATATATTTATTTAATTTATATATTTTTATGGTTTCAAACTTCTAAAAATTAAATATTTTGTTAAGTCTTTAATTCTTAATTTTGATTTTTTTTTGAATTTATTTTTAATACAAACCAAATTTCGGTGATGATGGTAACAAAAATTTCATTTTATACGAACTAGAATTTGAAATCTGATTCGTATTTTGTTTTAATTATTTTTTTGATATTTTGAAATGCTTTGTAATTATTTTGTTAATTGTATAGCTTTATGTATAATATTTTATTTATTTAACGTATTTGTTTTATATTTGTATTTTTAATTTTATTAATTAGTTTAAAACCATAATTATTTTTTTAATTTAATTTTAAATATTTTTTTAATAAATTTTATTTTTATTTTATTTATTTAATATTTATTGTTTTATTAATATTTTTTATGTTTTGTTTATTTTTTAAAGTTTTTTTTATTGTGTATCATATAATTCTTTATATGTAATGTAATTTTTTATTTTTCAATTTTTTAAAAAAGTTAAAACTTTTTATTCATTTATAATTAGTTTATATTTTTATTGTGTATCATATAATTCTTTATATGTAATGTAATAAAAATAAATAAATAAAAACTCAAGTTCAGAACTAAAAAACAATAAATATGAATAAAATATATTATAAAAACAATTAAACAATAAATTAATAATATTAATCAAATTAAAATTAAATCTTATATGTCAAAAAATAATAAATAAATGAAAATAACTTGAAAATAATTAAATAAAATTAATCTAAAGGCAAATATTTTAAACAAAAATTTATCATTATTAATTAAAAATTAACAAAGTAAAAATAACTACAAAAATTAAAATAATAAAATTTTATTTAATCTACTTATATAAAATATAAATAATCTAAAGTTAAATAATTAATACATAAATTATAAAATAATTAAAATTAAATCTTATAAACAAATCAAATAAAAAATAAGAAAATTAAAATCAACAATCAGACTAAGAATGTCGGTTTAAAAAAAACGGATTTAGATTTTCGTTAAAGGACTTAATCGGGCTTCGGATGTTGGTACACAATTCCATAATCGAGCTTCAAATGCTAGTATAAAAGGAAAACAAATTTCGAATTCCGTTAAATCACTTAACCGGACTTCAAATGCCGATACACAATTCCAAATTCGTTAGGCACTGTTCACCAGGTTTCGAAAGCTGGTTAACGATTTTACCAGGTTTCGAACTATGGTCTGTGACCCAAATCCATTTTTTCCTTGTACACGCTCTTTGAACTGATGCTACACATACTATATGTTTTCCATTTTATAGACATCATATATAACACATGATAGAATCAAAGTTCAACAATAACCATATTCATTCATATTTACATATACATTCAAATATTCAAAGTAAATAGAAGAATAATGCATACCATGGATGCTACTCTTGAGAAAAACAAAGAATTTGTTGCTTCCTTGCAAATTTCATGAGTGCAACAGATTTGTAGCGATTACCTTCTGCGGGTGTGGGTGTGGATTTCGTCGGTGCAACACGGGCACAACCTACCTTTTGTGTGGGTGTGGGTATCAATGCAAAGGGCCTCCAATATACAGTAGTAGCAGCGAATTTCAAATTGGGAATGAGTTTCAAATTTCGTAGTGTGAGTGGAGAACTTCTCTTTAATAACGAGAAAGTGAAGGAGGCATGTTAAAAAGTGTTGGGGGTGTGAGGTCAATTGAAGAACTCGTGATTTTACAATAGAGGCACAAAGAATCTTTTTTTTTTAACTTTTACCGCTGAATGATCAAAGGGTTCAAAGGGGTATTATAGGAAATTTAAATTTTTTTGGAGTGTAGTAGAACTCTTTGGAGGTGTAAGGAGAAGCCCTCTTAATCCAAAATACTGACAGACAGTAGCTGGTTTTACAGTTTTGGATTGAGGACCAAATTATTTGAGAATGTACAACGATATGTGAGACCACAATGTATAGATTACTAAAAATGTAATGAGTTTACACTCTTATTCAATCACAAACCCCTATATATAAATATTAAAATTAGATATTTTGCATAAAAAATTGAACACGTTTACGATAATACTTCTTATTTATTTCTTTTTGTCTTTTTTTAATCTGTTTGTCTTCGTTCTAATGGGATTTTGATATGCCCAAGTCTGGTTTCTTTGCCCGCCATTTGGTATTGGTCTAGGTTAAGACCCAAATGTAATAAAAAATGGGTTTTCTTTTTTTCTTGCAACTCCATAATTTCAATTTAGGAAACATTTCAGAACAAATTTTCTGAAAAATTTGGAACATGCTTTTCAAAACAAGAACAAATTAAATTTATTTGAAACTAGCTTTTTGGAACAAAATGTCAAAAAGAAATTTACACCATATGTGATTAGACACAATTTTACATGTTATTTAGGTTACTAGATAGTGTAGTGGTCGCAAACGAAGTAAAGAGAAAAAAAGAGGAGTGCATAATAGTAGAAGTTGACTTTGAAAAAACATATGATTAAGTTAATTAGGAGTTCCTCATATGTATAATGGAGATGTTAGGGTTCTGTTACAAATGGGTCAAATGGATTTGGGGATGTTTAGAATCATCATCTATTTTTGTCCTAGTAAATCAGAGTCCAACAAAGGAATTTAAACTTTCTAAAGAGCTTAGACAAGAGGATCCTCTAACCCCATTCTTGTTCCTTATTGTGGCCGAAGAACTAGTTGGGGTAGTTAGACTAGTTGAGATCAAAAGACTTTTGGAAAGGATAAAATTTGGTAACAAATAAATTATGATTAGTATGTTACAATTCTCTAATAGTACTATAATTGTGGCTAAAACTAAGTTAAAAAATATTATGGTTATAAAGAGCATCCTAACATGTTTTGAATTAACATCAAGACTTAAAGTTAATTTTCACAAAAGCAAGTTAGTCAGCATATGATTTCAACAAAGGAGCTTGAACAATTTTCTTTTGTATTAAATTGTGGAATCATGAATATGCCATTCAAGTATTTAGGCATCCAATAGGAGGAACCATAGAAGGAAAGATTTTTTGCTGGATATGATATCAAAAATTAGGAAAAGGTTATCCATATGGAAAGGTAGGCATATTTCATTCGTAGGAAGAGTAACCTTAATAAAATTTGTATTGTCAACCATCCCCTTATATTATTTATCAATATTCAAAATGCCTTTGGTTGTGGGAAAAATTATTAGAAGAATTTATAGAGAGTTTCTATGGGGTGATGGGTGTGAAGGTAAGAAAATTGCATAGGTTAAGTGGGAAGTGATATGTAGAACAAAGAAAGAAGGTGGCTTAAGGGTAAAGGATTTGAAATTGTTTTATATAGCGCTACTTGGAAAATGGAAGTGGAGACTTAGTATAGATGTTTCAGGTCTATGGAAAGAAGTTTTGGTCGCAAAATATAGGTCATGGAGGGAACTAGATCATGCAAAAGATGGCTACCATGATTCGTTATGGTGGAGAGATATTAAGAGAGCGTGTGGGGAGGGAAAGGAAGGAAATTGGTTTAATAAAAATATTATATGGAGAAGAGGTAAGGGAAACAAAATAATGTTTTGGGATGATAAGTGATTAGATGAAACTCCTTTAATGGTAAGATTTGAGAAACTATATTTGAACTCCATCATAAAAGAAACCACCTTAGATGAGGTTGAATTTTGGGTGGAGGAAAATTGGATTTGGAATTTACCATGGAGAAGACAATGGTTTGAATGAGAAAAGACTTTGGTGGATATGTTGATGCAAGCTATAGAGGAAAAGACATTTTTTAGAGATAGATTGGATGGGAAGATTTGCAATGCAGTGCAATCAACATATACAATCTTAACAAAATGATCTATAAGGGAGGTAGATTTTTGCTTTGATAAATTTTGGAAAATCAAAGTTTTAGCATCTATAACACCCCTGACGAATATTACTTAATAAAAGAATTTATAATTGAAAATAAGTTCAATTGTCTGATTTTATTTCTAAAAGGCGAAAAAATTTAAAAATCATTAAGAGCGCCTAAAGCTAAAATCCATAATTCACCATTATATTATTAAAGGTTCCAACATTCTAAAATTGACTTAAAGAAAATACAAAATATTTCAAATCATGTATCTTTAACAAGATTTCTCAAGCTAGCCCTCACTTTGGCTCTATGCCTTGCCATCATTACTTGGAATAATATTTGCTCCCGTGTGACATGTTACACGATCATCACTAAACATAAATAGAAAGGGTGAGCTTAAAATAGAATAAAATATGTGCAGACCACATGAATACCTCACCTAAAAGAATTAACTTCACTAGACTATATTCACACACACTTAAAGACCTTATAACACAAGGTAATTGTAACCATAACCTCATAACCTATATGAGGCTAACCCATCCAATCATATCATGCACATACTCGACCATGATCTTAGGGATTCCATATGCTTCCACGAACCTTCCCGTTCGTGGTCAAGCTCTACGACCCTCCCTGCTCATAGTCCCACTATATGAACTTCCCTGCAAATAGTCCACCTCTACGAACTTCTCCACTTGTAGTCTAACCTTTACGAACCTCCTCACTCGTAGTCCAACACGCGTGAACACATCTTGTTATGAACCTCCCCGCTCATATCAGCCTTAAGTGTTAGCACGGAACATACGAATACCTCACCTAAAAGAATAAAATATGTGCACACCACATGAATACCTCACCTAAAAGAATTAACTTCACTAGACTATACTCAAACACTTAAAGACCTTATAACACAAGGTAATTGCAACCATAACCTCATAATCTATATGAGGCTAACCCACCCAATCATATCATGCACATACTCGACCATGATCTTAGGGATTCCATATGCTTCCACGAACCTGCCCGTTCGTGGTCCAACTCTACCACCCTCCCCACTCATAGTCCCACTCTATGAACTTCCATGCAAGTAGTCCACCTCTACGAACTTCTCCACTTGTAGTCTAACCTTTACGAACCTCCTCACTCGTAGTCCAACACGCGTGAACACATCTTGTTATGAACCTCCCCGCTCATATCAGCCTCAAGTGTGAGCACGGAACATACGAACCTCCCCGCTCGTATCCCCACACAAGAGTACATTCAGTACGAACCTCCTCGTCTGTATCCATCATGCGTTTCCAACTCCATTACGAACCTCCCAGCTCGTAATCCATCCAAGCATATCCTAGAATAAAACCATCATCATAAGGCATGTAACACACATCACAATGCAACCTGCCACTGCACTATTGCTTGGCCCAGCCAGGTGAAGTTGCAACGCAGACCACTTGGCGGTTCCAATGCACCGCTAGGCGCCACACTTCACAGGCCCCTCCCTGTTTGTAGTTATCACCTAGCGGTCCAATCCACATGACCAAACACTATTAGTAATGCGTATTTTTATTGGTTTTTACATTCCAACCTATTTTTTGGCACATCAATCATCACAAGCACACTTCCAAAATATCAATGCACGTTCATATCATTCTCCATGACTAAAATTACCCTATCATACCTCATATGCTTAAATCCCATACATATTCATATGTATTCACCAACTTAAAACCATGACAATACTTGAGTTTCACCAAGAGTACATAATACTTATAGGAATCTATAGGGCAACAACCAAATCATGCATACAATCATATACAATATTCAAGGTTTCAAACAGTGCCTGTAAGAGTCCCTTTTTTATTCCAATGCTTCTCACCAAAACCAATATTTAGCCCTCTACATGATCATGCACCCATACATGGACCCACATTAGTAGCAACTGTAATCAAACAAGAGATTTATCATGCTCTTTAGAGACTTTGAACCAGCAATCCTATTAAGACTTATAATTCATGCAACTCATAATATTATCTCAGACATCACCTACTCTAATCCATTGTTCCAATAACTCAAGTAGTTCAAGTGTAATGTTATTTCATGTTCATAACTCACACATTAGACACACCACTACATAATTTCACACATTTTATCATCATACCATTTTCATGATTAAGAATGTACCCCAATAGGACCCCAACTCGCTGCCAAAACATAGCCAACCAAATGGCTGTTGGACATTGTCTATCGCCTAGCAGCAAGCATGTACTACCAAGCGGTGCATCAATTTCTTGGTAAAACCCAAATTTCGTTGCACCTACGAAAAACCCTAAAACCCCCAAATTCAATCCATTCATCTAATTTCTTATATATACAATTAAACAAGATTTCATACTATACGTATAATCCATTTAAACTCAAAGACATATGTTATAACAACAATTTCTAATATGGAATTCATGCTTTTAACTCATCCCCAAGCCTAACCTTAACCCTCATTCTTGTTCATGCAATAATTCACCCAAATGTCCATACGAAATAGCATTTCAATATTTCACATCTAAAATCACTCAACCAGAACGAAGAGAGTCAATCCAGAGAATCAACATTGCTCCCACACCATCAAAATGTAGAAACCGAATCACAGAGATCGCGTAGCCTGGCGGGCCTTGTGTGCCGCCATGCGATTTTTGGGCAAAACCTAGAATTGTTCATCTTGCCTCCTGTGTCGCCTAATGGTTTCTGGGTAGAAACCTAGAAACGCAAAATTCAGCAATGAAAGTGAATGAAGAAGGCACACATGGGTTCAATAAAATCACAAAAGCATCAAAACATATAAGATAGCACATAAAGCAACTGCCCTTACCTAGATTTCCCACTCTAATTCCACCACTAAGAACTCTCACTAACCCTTTTTCCTCTATTTAGGTCACAATTCAATGGTCTCAAAGTATTCGCTCTGCTACCACACAACCCTCTCTTTTAGACTCTCCACAAAACGTCACAAAAATAATAAAACATGAAAGGGGACTCTTTAGCGCTAAGCAAGGTTTAAAGTCACATCCATCCATTTATCAAACATATGCACAACCAACAAGCAAATATATGTTTCATGACAATCACACATCCATGCAAAAGTAAAATAATATATTAAAACCTCATATTAATGGCATCCGTTCAAATCCAAGTCCTCTCAACACCGCTAACATGCTCAACCACTTAAGCTATCATTACTCCTTATCATAATCTTTTGTATTAATTAATATATAGATTCTTTTACTCTCCTTTTTATTAAGTAAATATTTATTTATTTAATTATTTTTCCTATGTCTTACACCATTCGCACAATACTTTAAGTGGAGAGTCATAATAAATCGGGTGGCTACAAAGGATAACTTAGTGATTAGAGGTGTGTTGTAGAATGTAAAACTTGTGCTTTTTGAAAACTATATGATGAAACATTTAATCACTTTTTCTTTAGCTGATGGGCAACTGGTCACGTATGGAACATGTAAAACTTTTGGTCAAGGGTTTGTTTAGTATACCTCAACTAGGGGTGGCAAAACGGGCTAGGCCCAACGGGCCAGCCCGTCAGCCCATGTTAAAAGGAATAGGTTGGGTTGAAGATTTCAACCCGTCAGCCCGTTTTGGCCCGTCCTGTCCAGCCCGTCAACTTGACGGGCCAAAGTACGGGTCAGCCCGTCTTGGCCCGTTGGCCCATTTTGAAAGTAATTAAAAAGATTAATTTTTTATATTATATATTTTAAATGTATAAATATATAATGGTATTGTAATTTAAATCATTAACCCCTACAAATTAAGTTTGAATTATTAGTTATAATTGAATAATTTAATATGTAAATTTAATAATTATTTTAACTTATCTAATTAAAAACATTAACTAATCA
>Ga0099822_1006386_pt1 | contig 15356 bp, 7 predicted proteins | sample CowpeawhiteBW_FD_76839 | JGI IMG/M metagenome (GOLD analysis project Ga0099822, IMG submission 76839) | Root nodule microbial communities of legume samples collected from California USA - Cow pea white BW | ecosystem: Host-associated > Plants > Roots > Nodule | place: USA: California | collected...
AAAAAAAAAAAAAAAAATTAAAAGCATTGATTAAAAACTTAATGGCAAAACCAGTTCACAACTCCCAACTCAACACCATTATGGAAATTTGCAATTACCCCTTCAGCCATTCGATGAGTCTTAATTAAAAAATAAATGAAATTTCAGTGCAAATTCTGATTAAACTCATTACCCTCTTCTTAAAAAAGAAGAAAGTAGATTAAAGTGGTGAACAAAAATAGCCAGAAATGGTAGAGTAAACTAAATGCAGAAGCACATGAGACACAATTTGTAGTTGATAATGAATGGGAAACATGTTGTTGAGTACACCTACCTTCAACCATTCTCAGAAGACATGGCTTTAGGGTAACAATTTCCACTCTGTCATTTAATTTATGACCTTTACCCTAAGGAAGGAACAGAGTATATGTGTGAGACAAAAATAAATAAAGATTGAGAAGGGTTTTTCACACAGGAATATAAAATATTAACTCAATAAATAAATAAATAAATAATTTCAAAAATATTTAAATGCCAACCTCATGAGATAAAGAATAGTTTGTGAAATGGCATGTCTCCACCTTCACAGCCAATAGTTTCCTCACATCGAGTATCTTATCAGTCGAGATACCCTTTCGCAAATTTTCATCACACAAATCGTTAGCGAGATGTAAAACTCGTCAAATGACACACAACGAGAATCTAAATTCTCCAATAATACACAAAACCTTCAATGATACACAATTACAAAATGAAATTTTAAACCCTTCAATTGACACACAACTGATTCAGAATGTGAAATAATATACATACCTTCAAGAGAATTTGGGTATCATATGGAGTCACCACATTGATGTCAACAAGAGAAGGTGCTGCTGCTGCTGAAAATGAAAACACACAACAACAACAAACAGACATTGCAGAAAAGTTTTTCAGTTCCATTATCTACACCAATATATATATATACACACACTAATCTGGTGATGTTCACAAAAAACAACACCTTTCTCTTCCTTTTTCTTCTTCTCTGCTTTTGCTTTATTTGATTTCCCTTTTCCTGATCTTGGAGGCATTTTTTCTGCACACTGCCACACACACAAAAGGTAATTTTTTTTTTTTTGCATAGAAAGTTGAGAGCACTAGTTTGGAAAACTCATCAGCAATCCAAAACTTTGGGTGGTAAAAGGAGATTTTATACTAAAAAAGGTGTTATAAAGATTGATAAAGAAGAAGAAGAATGAAGAGTGTGGAGAAAAGAGTGTGAGAAGAAAGAAACATAAGTTTTGAAGAAGTGAGTGATATATTGTAATTTGGGTTGAAGAGGATAGGATAAGGGTGATGGAATTTTAACCTTTTGAGGATTTGAGAGCAATTGTAGCCTCTCCTTTTTGCTAATAACTTTATATCTTCTTTTTTTTTTTTTTTTCTCTTTCTCTCTCTCTTTGTGTTTTTTGTGGAACCATGTGATGTGAATCTCAATGCAAATGTCTTATAACAAAGTTTGAGGTGGGCATGCACTTGAGCCCAGGCAAAAGACAAAATGGCCAGTGCAGACAAAACTGGCCGTTGATTGCCTGCCACGTGGCGCTCTGCCGTGTGGCGAGTTCATTTTGTTTTATCACATGTTTGCATCTTCAATTGATGCTCCTGTGCAGAGTCATCACACACCGTCCATCTCCCATCATGTAATCAACTTTTGACAGTGTGTGTATTATTGAACCTCATGCACCAACCTTGTCATCTTCTCATTGGTTGCTACCTATTGTATTCACTATTTAGTCCATCACTTGCAATTTTAAATCATTTTTTTTTCTTTATCTCTATGGCAGGGAAAAATATGGCTGCAATTTGCAAATACTAAAAGAGTTACTTTCTGTTTATTTTGATCTTACATGCTAATGAATTATTTTACAAAGAAAATAACAGATTAATATATAAAAACTTGGAAAATCACTTTTCTTTTATGTTGAAACATGTCAATATATACTTGTAAACAAATGTATTTATTTTGTGCAATAAAAATCAAAGTAGTTCACAAATATTTTGTCAAAATCAAGAAAATTCAATGTAGTTCGTAGTTGTCAAAATCAAGAAAATTCAATGTAGTTCGTAGTTCCTATGGGCTTAAAACTACTAATTAAAAAGTATTGAGTGTTTTTTATTAATCATTTATAAAATGCATCAATTTTTACAGTATGTTTAATAATAAATATTATTTTTTTTACTCTTGTTCAACATTTGTAGAACTGAAAATATTTCATTGTCTTGATTATGTTGTTTAAGATCATGGATTAAATATTAAGAAGGATTTACATTAATATTACTTTTGCAATAAATTATTTGCATTTATTATTATTATTATTACTCTAAGATAATTTATAATATTTATATCCATATATATTAATTATATAACAAAGATACTTCTTATTATATGAAAGAAACAAATTTGAATTCTATGCTGATTTTTTACGTGTTGTTTTTTTTTTACTGTATTTTCATAATACACTGACTACTATTAATTTTAACGTTTTAAAATATATTAAAAGATATTTAAAATATCAATACAATCTATTTTTAATACCCAACAGATAATAATATAAAAAATCAATAAAAAAATTTGTACTCAAAAAAATCATCTGATGTATGCTTTCAATGACTACAAATATTCTGCATAATATAATTAATACTCATTAATTTTCATTAACTCCGTTCCTTGGTAAAAAGCATGTCAAACTAATAAAGTAAGCACAAGCTTCAAAAATGTTGGTGCATGAAAATGATGTAACTTTGGGTCATTAAGTTGATCAATCTTTTCAAACGTGATTACCTAGGCTAAGAGTAATTACACTCCATTTGACTTAATGATAACCGTCCAAATTTAAAATTGAAAAAAAAAAACGACAAAATATTATACAAAACGTGGTCCCTTCAAATATATAAACACGATATGAACAATTAAATAAATAGTTGCGAATTGATTTCAACGACTAGAGTTTATCTAAATATATATATTTGAATAATTATTGGAGTCAAAATAATTGACAAAATATAAAGTAAACTTCTTCGAGGAATCGAATATTTGTAGATACCATTCTGCAATGCAAATATGTACAATCCAATGGATTGGTTAGCAATTTTTTAAATAAAACCTTGATTATTTTTTTTTGACTTTTATAATTACTGTCAATAATATTTTGTTAGTGATTTAGGTTGTATAAAAAAAAAAAATCGTACAAGTGTTACTCTTTCGTGTTGGATTAGATTTTAAATTTGTAGAAGGTTTAATACATTTTATTGTCTTAACAATTATTTAATGTTTATCTTTTACTTGATTTATTCATACTGATATCTGTTAAAGCAAAGACGTGATCATTAGATAATCTTAACATTTTTCTTTGGAGACGATGGTTTGATAAAATAATATATTAATATAATAAAATCACTACTAACTCTTTTAATAAATATTAATATTACCTCGAGTTAAAAATAATTAAAATAAAACATATGACAAATATTACGACTAAAAGGTTATTAAGATTTACTAAATCAAATTAAAATATATAGATATGTTTTTATTTAAATCAATTTTACAAAATCCATTTATAAGATGGAAGTATTCGTATATATTATGATAATATATTGATTATATTATATATTGATTTTATAAATTTATATTTATAGCTTTTTTAAAATATTTAACGTCACTTTAAACATACAATAATAATATTTTAATTACGTTTTGAAAAAAATTAAATTGAAAAAAATATTCGAATTTTTCACATAACGTTTTTAATCATAGTATATACATTTTTTTACTTACACAACAAAAAAATAGTTATGGTGTATTTATGTTTGTAACGGTAATGTGTGTGATTTTATTTAAGAAAGGAGGCTTGCATTTCTCCGTTCAATTCAATATTTAATAACGGCAGTTGAAATATTATTATTATTATTATTATTTTAAAATAGTATTTATTTTAAATAAAAAAATAAGTATAAAGATATAGTTAAAAAGTTATTATTTATTTTTAATTTTTAATTATGCACTACTGCTTAATATTAAAATTGTAGAAATTGATTTAATCATCAAAATTATACATAAATAGCATTAAGCTAAACATTTATTAATTAATTATCAAAATTGATATTAAAGAGCATTAATAATAAAATTAAATAATGAATTAGTATTCAATATTAAAATTATACAATTTAATAATTTATTAAATATATAATTAAGAACATTAAGTTAACTTTCGTCCCACTACTATCATTAAATTGTGGTATAAACATTATTAAGGTAAGTAATTCAATTCTAAATTTATGTTATGTTTAATTAAAATGTAATCATTAATAAGTTTAAGTCTCATTTACCAATAAAGGATACCAATCTATAAGTTAGAATAATGTGCATGCTCTATTGAAATTTCGATCTAGGAAAAAAATTAAATTTCTTTTATTATTATTATTATTTAATATTTAACTAAAACAATTAAGAAATAAACTAATTATACGGAATAATTGATTATTTATTTTCTATTTTTAAACTTGTTTTATAACATTAATATTAGTTATTAAACATATATATAAATAGCATTAATTTTAACAATTTATTTTTTTCATTAATTACAGATAACGTATTTAATTTAATTTAATTTCATCCTACCACTATTATAAATAATATTACAATTCGATTATTTCAAAATTTATCAATTTAAACGATACATGATTTTCCAATGACTAAGATTAAAATTCTAACAAATGGTATTAGTATTGAATAATAATATAAACAAAAAAGTTAATGTCAAAGTGATTTGTAGAATCAAAAAATAATCTTTTAATATAATAGCCCACTTATTTGGCACACTATTTTTACATAATTTTTCTCCCTTTTTTACCCCTAAAAACCTTTCATTGGATTCATTGATCAGTTCCTTTTCAATTATGTCTTTTGATGAATACTTTGGCTCCTTCACATATAAAAATTAATACATATACATGTATACATGTTGTGAATGTTTTCACACTATTTATAAATATATTTTAAAATATTAAAATTATTATACATCAGTATATTTTAAGAGCACAACAAAAATGATAATATTAATAATTTAATAGAATAGTTAAAAAGTAACAAAAAAAAAGTGAAATAGAATTGTTTGATTGCAATGTTTCATAGTCTTTTTCCTAAGCTATGGTGCCATGCCACTTTATTTTCATTAAACTCTTGTCTCATTGTGTTTGCAACAACCAATTCATGATTTCTCATTCTTAATTAGAAAAAGAAATGCAGCATTAATGACTACATTTTAATATATCATTTGACTTCAACCTTTATAAATCTTTTTAAGATTAAATATATTTTTTTTTCTAAATTATTATAAAAATATATACTATTATGTTAACAAGTAAATTTAGTTTTAACTTAACTTTTTAAAACCTAACTATTTGTTGTATTTATATATTATAATATTTTTTTTCTCATGTCTTGATATAGATTTTTAATGAAAAAAATATACTTTAGAAAGCTAAAAATTGTAGTTGTAGTCTATAAAAGAAAAAACCTAATAAATAGTGAAAGTTTGTAGGATTGAACATAGTGGATAGTTGGCACTTAACATGACACCAAACTCTGTACCTCATTTCACAAAATCATTCATTGGCACCACATTTTGGTTCGCCAACTTTCATAAAATCCTTCGCTGCCAACACATTTTTTAATCAACAATACCATAATCATTTTAATTAAAATTCACTTTCAAATTTAAGTGCAAAGCCATATTTTTAAATTATTTACTATATAACTATTTGTAAAATGCCTAGTGTTTAAAGAACAAAAAAATGCTTTTGGTTCGGTCTTAAATTAAAATAGTGAAGAAATAAACTTAATTTTGAAAGTCACGTCCTTACTCATCAGAGACAAAACTAATTTATAATAACAAGGTACAAATTTTATTTTGTTGATTTTGTAAGTTTAAGTTAAATTTAAAGTTGATTTCTTAATATAATCAAAATCAAGAATTTAAGATCATTATAGTAAATTTTGTTGTTTAATAAGTTTATTATTTCACTCGTTATAAGGTCGTTTCATTATTTATAACATCGCTCTTTGAATCACTATTAATATCTAGTTTCACATTAGAAATATATATGTTTCAGACACGAATAAGATGCGTTAAAAATCTCACATCAATTAAAGGTAATATCAATTTATAATAATAAATAAATATAAATCTTTTTTACAAACTCATTTTGTAAGGTTAACTTTGTAAGACTCCACCTTATTTTCATTTATTCTTCACAAAGTTAAACTCATAATTTCTTCTCTTGTACTCTTAAACAAAATTTTAAAATAATTAAAAATGTTTTCTTTAAGCTAAACAGTATAGAGTTAAAGATTTATTCAAAATATCATTTAAATCATAAAAATCTTACTCAAAACTTGTGTTCCTCTCAACATTTACTCATTATTTAAAGGAATAATCAAAGACAATATGGGTGTTTATTAGGAAATGGAGGACAAGTTCATCTGAAGAAAGATATACTTTTATCAGTATTCCAGAATTAAAAGATAAAAATGAAAAAAAAAAATCAAGGCAAACTAAATTTACAATTTATGTAAAAACTAAGGAATTATCTTCCAATCAAATAAACACTGTGATGCCTGCAGGCAGCAGGGTTAGGTAGCTGTTGAGATCAGAAGAAGAACATTCTGAAAGCTTCAACAACTTTCTCAGGCCTGTCAAAGATTCAAAAGGGTATATTCTTAGTATGTTGAAAAAAATATTTCCCTATTTAATGCTATGTCAAAGTTGTTTACCAGTCCTCTTGTGGCATGTGACCTGCTCCTTCTATCAATTTCAGCTGAATTTGTGATGGATTTCCATTCTTAAACTGCTCTGCTACAGACTGAGGCAAGTATTTGTCTGATAATCCCCAAGCAACAAGAATTGGTTTATCCCATCTGTAATCAAATTACAAACCCTAGTTATCAATGCAAGTTTAGGGTAAGATTTTGATTTTCATATCTCTTCCCACAAATTAGAGTTGTCATTCTACACACATGCATAACAAACAATGAATATGCTGAAAAATGAATGGAGTTATAAGGTGAGTTAGTGATAAAGTTGAAAGAAAGGCGAGAGAGATCATGGATTCAACTTCTCTCATAATATTTGAGAGTTATAAGATTTGTTTGATGGGTTTGGAAAAAAAGGCGAAAGAGTTGTGAGTTTAACTTCATCCACTAACAAAATACTAACAACTAACATTTGCTGATAAATAGTTTTAGAGGATTCAAATTAATAGTGTATACTACATACTATATATGTCAGATTAAAAATGTTTCAATCTCCCAACATGCTAAAAAGTAAACTTGATTCTTGTCTGAGAGTTACTGTTGCCACCCAGATGTTTAGTGTTGGGTTTTATATATTTTTCATATATATGGTTTATGGTCATGGTTATATATATTTTATATCATATGGTTATAGTCATTGAGAGATTGTGATTCCATATGGTTATATGATATTAGTCTTACACATATAAGACATTTGACACCACTTTTACCCCAAAACCTTAAAGCAATGGTGTTATGGGTCTTTATTCTTATATAGTGTTTAACTTTATCTTTTCTATCTAATGTGTGACTTTGACTCACACTTGGACTATTTCCAACATTTAGTTCCCCCGCTTCTTTCATCAAGAACAACTAATCAATTCCAAAATAATGATAATAACGAAGCATGAAATTAATATACCTCTCAGTTGCAAATCCTTCTGCTATTTGATTGAAAGTACCTTTGAAGTTAGCTTTTCTTGCAGCTTCAAGTAGTGCTGAAACCCAACATCAGAAACTTGGTTGTTACTAAAACTAAGTCAGCAAAATTAGTTTTACTTATGTTCATTACATAAATTTATAGTTAATAAACCATGGTTTTTCTAGTGACTGAACTGAATATATATATCAGGTATAAATATAATCATTTTTCATGAACATCACTCTGAACTTGGCACAAAGTAACTTTTCTTCACTTCCTGCATATAATATAACATATCTATCGGTTTTATAAACAATTTCCTTAAAATTGAATTACAAGCAGAAAATTTGAGACCACCAAAGTGATGATGTCTTGTCTGTCACTAACCAAATCCAGGTCCACTGCTTTTCAAATAAGGTAGCCTGTACACGTCAGCCTTTTCATTTTTTAGAACGTAACTGCAAAATAGACAATCTATAAGAACAAGATCCTTAAAAAATTTTAGTTTGAGGAAGTGTTATTTCCTTAATTCACATTTTGATGCTTTAACAAGAAAGATGTTTGCACCAGTGGGTTACTGAAAACAACAATGAGTAAGCTCAATGCTGCTCCTGCACTAAAATTGCAGGACTTCACAGTCTTTGAACAATGCATTATATGAAGGACAAGGAGGTTTTCATAAGTGAAACACTTACCACATAAGGTGGTGCTAAAGCCTAGTATGATTCTGGTTTAATGGATGTGCGAAATTGTTGGTTTATATTCCTAATTAAGCTAAGTTAATTTGTTTACTTCTATCTGTGAAAAACTATACAAGATATTTTCAGCACTTTGGAAATGGCATAGTAAGTTGCAGTTTACAGCTTCAACTTATAAAATTACCAGGCAATAGTCATGTACAATTTTTGGATACATACGGGCTACCTCCTTCAATAAACCGCTCAGCGATGATAGCATTCTGGCTTGTAAATTCACCATACAGAGGAATTCTAGAAACGAAAGAAAAAACATCAATGGAGTTATTATAGTATATGAATCAAGATCAAACAGCCAACATGTCACAAAAAGACAAAACAGCATTAGTATCAGCTCTGCATTGTGACATGTAGAACATATTTATGGCCAAACCACATCATTCATTGGTAAAAACTGTCATGAAATACTCTAATTTTTTAGCTCCATTGATAAGGTACTATTCATTGATAAGAATAGGAATAAGGTTGTTCTTTAGTTGAAGAAATACTCAGTTACTAGAACATTTGGAAGTGAAGACAGTGCTCCATAGCCTTCAAGTGATTGAAATTTTAGAGATAAATCTACAGAACATTTGCATAGATTTAGCCGAGAAGTTCAGTTATACATTCATTGGTACTGTAAGAAATAAACCTTAGCTTCTGAAAAAGTCCAGGAATGGAAGATGAATCTGTTAATGGACTGTTCAGTATTGCTAGCTTTGATATCTTGCTTGAGTTCTTCAGGGCCCAAGTTAGTCCATAGGAACCTACAAGAAATCCCTTGAGGAGAATTACGAACATATGTTAGACACAGTATTTAGTAAGGAGTTCACAAAACTAAAATGCAACTAGAATATACATCTACTTTTAAGAGAAGCATTCCATCTTTATGTAAATGTATCACATCGTTTTAGAAAATTTTGAATGCAAAATATGCTACTAACTGCAGATTGTATTATTCATTCTTTAGGTACCTGAACAACTAGGAAAAAGGGGGATTTGACCTCTAACACCTCAAGCAGTTTATCCAATGCATCGTGGAACTCCTTTTCTATGAGAAATGAAAGAAATGCATTAATGAGGTTTCTGCAGGAAAAACTGCTTATGATATATAAGATGTTTTCATCACAAAACCTGTGTAATCAAAACCATATCCTGGCTGCGGTTTGTCACTGAAACCAAATCCTATCCAGTCTGGTGCAAAGCAATGGAACCCTGAATCTGACAACTGTTTTAAGAGGAAGAAAATTTAAAACAGAGAAAATTTAAACAGATTTAATCATAAGATAATGAAAAACATGCAATGAAGGTAAAGTGACAGTGTAAAATCAAGAACAAGTAATGCTCAAAGTTACTCATAATCTGGAGAAAGAAGGGAACAATAAGTACTTCAAATTATTGCATTAGTTACATGGTAACAGCTGACACTAACAGCACACAGTTCATTATTGGCTACTGGGGTTGAAGAGTTCAAGGATTTTGAAAAGGACAAAATATACAATTGCTTGTGTTGTTCTATGCTCCAATCAAAAATTAAGTTTAACCTCGTTACAGTGATGAAACTCTAATTCTGACCGAAGACCTCCACAGAAAACACAACAATTTTTAAATTTTGTCCTTCTGAGATATGAGAGGCTCAAAATCATTCATTCTGATGAGAAGATCATGTTTGATTGCATACAAAATAGAAGTAGCATGAAAACCTGAGACATAACAACTCGGTAGCTAAAAGATTGTGTAGGAGCACCATGAAGAAAGACAATTGTTCCTCTTCTGCTACTAGCTGACCCTGCAAAATAAGACAAGGAAAAAAAAATCCAAAAGCGAGCATTTTCCATACATTTCTTAAACTTGAAAATGGAAAATCAGAAACCAATTCCTCAGCTAAGAAACAAACAGTACCAGTTTCTCGCACAAACCATCTTAACTTGCCAGATTTAACGTATGACCCGTATTCCTTGCCCTTGTCTTCTGTCCTCTAGCAAAACAAAAACTATTACTACATTCCCACTCAGTGAAAACCAGCATCACTGATCAATCAAACATTAATAGTTGAAGAAGCATCATCAAGTCATGCACAAACAACACAAAGTCTTCAATGTTATATATCAGGAATCAAAGGAAGTAGAAGGAGAAAAGAAAGATTGGTACATAAAGCATTTGGCCAACGTTGCCATCTTCAGCAGGGCTCTCAGGCAATTGAATAGCACTGCGGCTTGAAGCGTTGTCAGTGACAAACCCAAAAGGGTTGAATGCTGAGGCTTCTTTGTCCTCGGATTCACCCTTCTCTGTAGAGCTAGCTCTCACTGTAACACTTCTTGTGGGTGTTATTCTTCTTTTACAGCAGTATGTGGTGGAAGAAATGGCAAGGTTGAGAGTGGGAGAAAACATGGCAGAAAAAACCATTGTTGGGAGAGGTGACTTAACGGTTCAAAGTGAACATAACATAACCAACGATTCTAGCCAAAACTTTTTTGTTTGATATTTATCTTTTCTTGGTTGCTTCATAAATTGCGGTTGATGTCCCCACTTCAACGTAGTCCTCATATATTTCCACCTAAGATGTGGCATATAGTGAGAACTGGTAAGAACACACCACGTGTGATTGCATTTTTTTTTTATACTTATTAAACTAAAAATAACAATTCACACAATAGTTTTCGTAAAGAAAATATTAAAAAGCTGCGTGAATAAGGACAAAATGGTATAAAATATGTACAAATGTGTAACGTTGTATATGTAAGTCATCCGTAACAAAGCATTTATCATGTCAATGGTAACAAAGATAATAAGCACTTGTATACATAATAGTTAATAAAACCATTTGATTCAAAATTGTAACATCATTAATATGTTCAAGTTAACTTGTTGAGAGTCACAACATTAAATGGGTTAGTTTCTGGCTTAATGAGTTCAAAATACTTGTGACAGGAAAAAAATAAAGTGACACGAGCTGACAATTGATATTTGCAACCTTGATCAACTTCTATTTGAAATTTTCCTTACCATTTTCTTGTGAACGGTAATAAAAAAATACATTTTAAGTCTAACTCAACTTTAAAAAAAACTTATAAGATATAATTTACATTTATTTATATATTCTAGAATGATTTTATCTTTAGTCAAACCTAACTATATAAGTTTGATATACATATTTAAAAAGTAATTTAATTGTGACAGTAAACATATTTTCCCACAGAATGTGCAGGTGGTGTCAAGTTTCTATAATTATATAATGGAGATAAAAATTGACATGACTTGAGCACAAAAGTATATAATGTATATTTCTATGTCAATGTGAGAACTTCACAACTTAGTAGGCTTGTATTGTGGCTACTCTTCTGGATCTTCTTGTTAAAATGTTCACCAGAAATTATTACATGAACATGAACCATTCCTGAAATGATGGAATCTGGTTTTATCTCTAATTATTAGTTCCCTGTTGTAAGCTTCTGAAACCAGCTTTGCCATCTGGTGACAATCCACACACATTCTAAGGTTCTTAACTATTCTTATAGTAACTCCAGGGCCTGAACTAATGAGGGCATAGGCAATAGCCAACTTCTCACTATGCCGGTAAAGTGCAGTCTCCTTATCCTCCTCCCCAAGATCAAGGAAAACCTCTGATGTATCAGGTGAATAACCTGCTTTAATCAAGTCCTGCATCATGTTTTCTAACTTTTCATATATATATTTAGATTGAGGATGTGACTGGTCCCCAGCAACAAATTCATAAACATTGCCATTCAACTCCATCAAACTGCAACCTGGTGTTTTCTTGATTCCCCTCTCCATCATCATTTTCCTCACCTCACGCAGGTTTTCCCATCTCTTGCAGGCAGCATATATATTACATAACAAGACATAAACAGCCCCATTTTCAGGCTCTAGCTCAAGAATTTGTTTAGCTGCCATTTCTGCTAGATGCACATTTTTGTGTACTCTACAAGCGCCAAGAAGTGATCCCCAAACAATTGAATTTGGTTTCACAGGCATATTCACTATGACCTCAATGGCTTCTTCTAAATGCCCAGCACGACCAAGGAGATCAACCATGCATCCATAATGTGTCACATTAGGTTTAATTCCATGTTGCATGGTCATGGCAGTGAAAAAACCTTTTCCTTTCTCTACCATGCCTGCATGTGTGCATGCACACAGGACCCCAATATAGGTTATCTCGTCTGGTGTAACTGAAGCCTCTATCATACTTGAAAACATGGCAAGAGCTTCTTCACCATGGCCATTAATGGCAAGGCCAAGTATCATCGCTGTCCAGGTAAATTTGTCTTTCTGAAGCATTTCCTTGAATACTGTTTTTGCTTTTCCAACATTCCCACATTTAAAGTACATGTCTATCAGAGCATTCCCGACAAAAGTATCATTTTTTATACTGTTTTTGTCAATATAAGTCTTCACCCATTCCCCTAGCTCAAGTGCTCCCAGATGAGCACAAGCCGTTAGAATGCTTACCATGGTGAACTCGTCAGGTTTCACATTTGACATTTGCATCTCACGGAAGAGTGCTAAAACCTCTATGAAACGGTTCATTCTGAGGTAGCCATCAATCATAGCAGTCCAGGAAACATAATCTCTCTCTGGCATTTGATCAAAATACTTCCGAGCTAAATCAATTTGACCGACATTGGCAAACCCAGTAACAATACAAGTCCAAGAAATAACATCTCGAGCCTTCATATTGTCAAAAACACCTTGTGCAGCATCCATTTCTCCACAAGATGCAAACATATCGATCAAAGCATTTTCCAATATGAGATTAGGTTCAACAGTACCTTCCTTAATATACTTAAAAATGTTCTTGCCCCCATCAAAATCCTTCAATTTAGAGAATGCAGAAAGCATCAATACTAGTGTAACTGAATTGGGCGACACTCCTCTCTTCTCCATCTCAATAAAAAGCTTCTTTGATTTCTTAAATTGCTTAACTCTGTTATACCCGGATAGCATTATATTCCAGGTAACTACTTCCCACGCATCACCCTTATAGAAAACCTTGTAAGCCAAATCCACAAGCCCACACAAGGAAAACATATGTATGAAAGCCTTTTGAACAAACAAATTAGAATCAAATCCATGCTTCACTGCATGGTTAAGTAACACTTTCCCATGCTGCAAAGCCATGTCACTGTTAAATCCCTTCAACAAGAAGGGAAATGTATAACGGTCAGGCATGATGCTATTGGCCAGCATTAATAGATACATGGAAACTCCATTCTCAGGACGGTTGATCCTAGAATACCCCTTGATCATGGTATTCCAAATGAACACAGTTGGGTGCGGGATTGTGTCAAACACCTGACGGGCATAGTCCATATCCCCTGATTGATGAGCACAACAGAAGGCTATGACTCTATTTTGAAATAAAGGGTCTGAAGAGAGACCAATTTTGAGAGTGTGGCAGTGAATTTGCTTTAGCTGGTATGTGGACTTGCACCTCTCAAGCAAAGAGATTGGAGATTCTCCAAAGCAGTTTGAAGAACACACAACAGTAGCAAGAGTGCTACAAATCACTCTATTGGGGAACCAAGAAAATGGAAATTTGAATGTTGCAAGTGAAAAAAACAAGGGAGTTGACAAAGATAACATGGAGAACATGTCATCTCACTCAAGTGCATATCTAGGATCAATGTGACAAGTATCTATTCATGTTTTGTGGTCACTAAAAGTTTGAAAATTTAAGTACAAGTTTAAGTCTTACCTAAAGTAAAAATGAAAAGAAATGAAAATTACATAGAAAAAGAAAGACTTACTCTAAAAATTGAGTTGGAAATAATGATATTAGATTCATGTCTGATTGGTAATTACCACTTCAATTCTATAACAAAAAGATAATAGATAATCACACTTCCAATGCAAGGAGCAAGATTCTATGAAAGCTTCTCAAGATACAATTATTTTTGGACAATTGATCGTACAATTTAGTATTTTTTTTCATTAGCTTAAATAACTTTTTAGTTTTTTGTGATACTTTTCTTAGATAGATAATAAAAAGATTGTTTTTTGTCTTCTATAAAAAATAAAAAACTATTTTTGCTTTGACTCGAGTTGTTTACTTACCCAAGTGATTTAGTTAGTACTCGTATGATATGTAAGTGATTCATTAGGATTAACAAGTGTATTATTGTTATGTACTTTTCTTAATATAATTTCTTTTATTTTAGTGTCTCATAATAGTTTTATTTGTATTTGTATCTCAATTTATTATTAGTTCTTTGTAAAAGTTTTATTTTTATTTTGATCATCGATATTATTTGAATAGTGTGTTATTTGGTAAGCGATCAAATAGATAATAAGTAGAACTAAGATGTGTTATTTTAAATTGTTTTATTTTGAAGGAAGAAAATCAGTTAATATCATGCAAATACTTTTTATTTTCTTCCGATATGATTTATATATATATATATATATATCGTCCAGATTTCCTAAAAATCCAATACTTATTTGATGATAAAACTCAAAAAAGTTGTATATCTAACACCCTTGAATAATTATAGAGGGTTTTTAAAATCCTGTCTTCTCTGGATTTCACCCTTAAATAGAAAAAAATGAAAATAATAATAATAATAATAATAAGGGACACAAACCTAAGACAAATATACACGTGTTAATTCTAGGTAATTATTGATATAGTCACATGAGGGACAGTGTATACTTAAAATATCTCAATATGCAATTAGGGATGGCAACGGGGCAGGGCGGGTACGGGTATCATGATCCCATTCCCATTCCCATAATAAAAATTCATCCCCATCCCAAACCCAACGGGTATACAACTTTTGACCCATCCCCATCCCCACCGGGTAACGGGTATTTTCTTATACCCATACCCATACCCATTTTTTTATTGTTCCATATATCAATTAAA
>Ga0099822_1006389_pt1 | contig 15352 bp, 3 predicted proteins | sample CowpeawhiteBW_FD_76839 | JGI IMG/M metagenome (GOLD analysis project Ga0099822, IMG submission 76839) | Root nodule microbial communities of legume samples collected from California USA - Cow pea white BW | ecosystem: Host-associated > Plants > Roots > Nodule | place: USA: California | collected...
ATATTTTATAAAAAAAAAAATATATATATATATATATATATATATATATATATATATATATATATATATAAGTCTAACTAATATAAGAAATTAATCAACATTTATAAGATGTTCGGTCTTCTCATTTATAATATGAGGTTTAGATTCAGATTTAAATTTATAACACAAATAAATTAGTTTATATGTATTTTAATATTGAGTTAATTACTCATATGGTTATCTCTTTGGTGAGAGTGTGCCAATTTGGTTCCCACTTTTAACTTTTAAAAAAATTTCTGCATCATAACTTTTAAAAAATGTCTCAATTAAGTTCTTTTAAAAAAAATACTAATTATGTTAACATCATGCCACATGTCAATATGTGTTTTTTTTTTCTTATAATCTAAACAAAATCAAGAATTTTTTGTTGTCACGTGTCCCTAGTGTGACACGTGACACTCTACTTGGCCAGTGGTAGGATATTGCCACTTATTAACGTTAATATCAAATGTTATTTTCTTGATTTCAATTTAGTCTTTGTATATGTCTTTTTGATTTAATTTAGTCTCTACATATGTCTCTTTAATTCAATTTCATTCCTACTTATGTCTCATTGATTCAGATTAGTTTTTATATAAGTCTCTTTGATTCAATTTAGTCCCAACTTTTTTTTTTTAAATAGAGTAATATTATACCTATCCAAATTAAGACCAAAGTTATTATTTATATAAACATTATATTGACATTTTTTAATGAAAAATAATATTTTAACATAATACATATTTCGATTGATTAATGTAACCATGTATATAGTAAAGTTTTTAAATTATATGTTTTAAATAAAAATATTATGCAGATAACATAGTCTATATAGTGAAAGTAGCACCATAAAACTGAAACCCTAATTACCTGATTAATAGACAAAAAACAGTAGTACTTATAATAAAGTTTGTGGATAGGTATAGAATGAGAGAAGAAATGGGAAATATAACTGCGGGACCATGCATGGTTAGTGGTTGAGAAAAAAGTGTCACCACCTAAGGGCTCATCACTTCGCATGCTTCATCATACACTGGAAATGGTCGTCTGAACCATCTACAACCCATTTCCACTATAACCACTCAACCAGTTTTTTTCTTTGCTCAATTCTCTATCAAACAATTGTCCAAACCGTTACGTCACAAATCCTGCTTCTCCACACAACAACATGCACAAAACTTGAATCATTACGAATCTCGACCAAACATGTCACAGCTTCTACATCGCCTCATCAAACACACAACTTTCTATTTCTGCATCTGCACTACCTCCTTCCATAACTCACATGCATTAAAAGTATATATCCAAATCATTGAAAGTCGCATGTATAGTAGAAAGTTAATACCAACCTATTATATTTTTATAAAAACAAATAATTTTTTATAACTTTATTATAAATATTTTTCATTGTGTAAATAGTTTTTTCTATTGTAAGTAATTATTTAAATTTTTTAAAAAGTAGTTATTTAAAAGATAAAAGTAAACAATTGTTTTGAATAATTATTTAAATTAAGATAAGTAGTTACAGAGAATAAAATTGTATACGAAAAAAAATAATAATCCCTCATTGATAGATAGCATCGATGATATGTGATAACCCTTTTAATTACTTCTTCTCCCCTCATTCCAGCATTGAATGCCATACATCACTCTTGCTTTTTCTCTCCTTGCTTCATCATCACTTTCTACACAGTCACCTTCACTCCTCCATAATTAAATCTCTCCTTGCTCCTGAAACAGATTCTGGGAAAGTAACCACAACAGAGACTTTTGTTGCCTCCACTCTTAGCCTCCCTCCCTCTAAGTAAGTCTCCATTTTCGTTTTGGGGTTCAATTTCAGATTTCAACTCGAATTATGTTTTTGTTCTGAGTTTAATCAAGTGTTCCTCACTTCCCTGTGTCTGGATGATGAATTCGTTAAGTTAAACTAAGGAATTCTGTTTCTCCTCTCTAAAGTTGCTTTCACTCAAAGCATTCACCAAAATAGGTAAGGGAAGCTAACCTCTCACTTTAATTTTGCCAAGGAATCGTTGATTAGGGGTAGAATTGCATGAATTGTGTGTTGTTTGATGAGTATGAACACTTGTGTGTGATGAATTTTGAGTGTGGCATGAACTGTGTGGTTTGCATGTGAAAACAGATTGAAATTCTGATGATTTTGCCCAGGCGAGTAGCTCTTGCCTAAGCGAAAATACCAGAAACTCACCGCTGATGCTGCGCGAGGTCTCGCCTAGGCGAGCTGGTTTTACCTGAGCAAGAGTCAATCTCGTCTAGGCGAGACAACTTAGCCTGAGCGAGAATTCGCTCAGATTTAGGGGTTACTCTCTGTTTGGAGTCTCGCCCAGGCAAAAGTGATTCGCCTAAGCGAGACAACTCTCTAGCTCAGGCGAGATTCTCTAGCTTGAGCGAGATTCACTAAAGAATTTGAGTTGTTTCCCTGTTTATGATTAAATGAAGTTGTGTTAAGTGGATTGGTGTGATAATGGCTTATCTTGTATGTGATTTTTATGCATGATAGTCAGTGTGATGATAATTGTGTGAAAATGGTCTGTGTGAGAATGTGTTAGAGTTAGGATTTCAAGGGAAATTCTAAGGAAGATGGTTTTAGTGAATGTAAGGACATGAGGACTCATATTGGTGGTATCCTGACGCTCCTAATAACCATTAAGACTCATATAGAGTATAATGGATTATGTCAAGAGGAGTAGTAGGAGGTCCTAGTCTATGGACCTGATCCGTCATAGACGTGAAGGGGACTTACCTTGGGAGTGGTTGGGTGAATACCCCTTGTGCCTAAAACTCTGCAGAGTTTGGGAACCGTCACAAGTACAAGCCACCAAGAGCTCCAATGTCACTTACATAATCCGGATATCGAGTCAAGAATGGTGATGGTGTGTCATGGTTGTGGTGACTTGAACAATTCTGATAATTGTGTGATCGACCCTGATTGATGCTTAACTATTAAATTGCATGATTTCTTCTTATTTAAGTTAGCTTACCCTTCTTGCATATGTTTGTTTTGTGTGTCTTTCTCTTTGCAATGATCGCCCTTATCGCTTGGCATGAGCAGCTAAGAGTGCAGGTGAAGATACACCCCTCCTGGATAGGAGTGCGTAATGTTTGAGCGTTTCCAAAAAGTAACTTCCACCCTTAGTTTTGCTTGGATGATGGGTGTTTTGTAACCCTCTCTTAGTGTAAGTTGTGTGTATAGGCAGTACATTTATAGTTATGTTGAGGATGAATGTATTGGTACCTTATACTGGCCTATTACTATCATCTGCCCTTGAATTATCAGAATTTTAATGTTTTGTTTGATAGCATAAAAATTATTAAAACGAGATGTTACGATACGCTTGTGTTTAAACTATTATATTTTTCGAAATAATCAAATTGACTAGTTTCAACTTTTAATAGTTTATTTTAGTAAAATTTACAATAGACATAATTTTGTTTGATTTTACACTAAAAATAATATTTAATTAAAAATTAATTTTAATAAATAAAAGTTATTAATTGTCTTATGATTAAATATTTGAATCTAAATTTAAATCTTAGATCTAAATATATTTGGATTTGAATTTAAAAAGAAATCAAAAACTAGTTTTACTGAAAAAATAAATTTAAATTGAATAAATCTAAAATGAACGTAAATTAAATCATTAAAAATTGATTTATAATTATTTTTAATAATTAATAATTTTTTGTTACTAAAATTAATTATTAACGAGATATTCTAGTCGGTGTGACCAAGGCTATAATAAATAATAAAATTTTTATCTTCTCGTATTTTTAAATAGGGTTAAATATGTTTTTGGTCCCTTGATTTTCAGTGAATTTTAGAATTAATCCATTTTGAAACTTTGGACCAATTTAGTCCTTTATCTTTCGAAATATGTGGATTTAGTCATTTTAATCAAATTTTGTTAGATTTATTTAATGTTACGTACACATTTCAGGATTGTATTTGAGTTTATACTGTTTGACACATTTTTGCTTTAATGTTAAGTCAAATACTATTATCAAACGTGTTTGAAATGTCAAATAAAGTTAATAAAATTTGATTACAAGGATTAAATCCACGTATTTCGAAATATGAAAGACTAAATTGGTCCAAAGTTTTGAATTGGACTAATTCCAATTCGGACGATAATATTTTGACTACTAAATTTTGACAACTTTCTCTTACAACATGATGTGTCATCTTTGAAGTGATTTTGGAAAATTAAGGATGAGAAAAATGAAAAATCACTTAGAAGATGACACCTAAGGTTGTAAGAGAAAATTGTCAAAATTTAGTAGTCAAAAGATCATTTTCTAATTCAAAAATTCACAAAAAAAATTAAGAAAAAAAACATATTTAACCCTTTTAAATATACTTGGTCAAAGTTGTGATGGTGACTGGTCATAATAATCTCATGCAGTCGGCTTAAGTTTATGAACACAGAATAAGTGATGGTAAAGAATAATATTTGAAGTACATGTCCATTTAAAGTCAATTCTACAATATGTTAAAATAGATAAAGAAACACTCAATACTATTCTTCGGAAAGAAGGTTTGTGTTTTAATTCACAATAATAAAAATAAAAATTCAAAATATATTGTATTTATCTTATCTTATCCTTTTAAGTCTTTTTGGTACATGGTGATCTTAGGTTAAAACGATGGTGCATTTAGTTAGTCTCTATCAAATGCATGTGATGCGAGGACCATTTTTCTTTCATCGTGGTCCTTATAACCTCATCTTATCTTATTAATTGTTATTTGCTATATAGTCTGCTTTTTAGGTGAAGCATTCATAAGCACTAAAAACAAGATGATTAATTTAATATCTTTTTGGTCAGACAGAGACATTACAAAAATATTTTTATTCCTGTAATTTTTCCACTATTTGTCAAAAAAATTGTGATTTGTATAAAATATTTTAAATCACTACAAATGAAAAGAATTCAGCTTTAAGAAAAAGAAAGAAATGAGATTTTTCTGAATGTGTCAAAGTTTAGAAATCTAATTGCATGTGAAGGTGACTTTTCCAAAAGCATTTATTTTTTCATGGGAAAGGTTCATTAGCAGCAAGGTGTCAGTTTCATATTCTAGAGCAATGCTTCTAGTGAAACCTGGAACAAACTTTGCAGGAAAACCTTTTCAACATAAATATTCATGAAAATTTTCCAATGTCAGAAGGTCATTAATATAATAAAGTCTTCAAAGAAATTCTTCTCCCACTCTTTCCTTAGTGATATCTTTGATTAAATGTTCTTTTGGTATGTGTTTTTCCAAATAAATATCTTCATCTCTTAATTACTTGTAATATCCCTTGTCTTTCTATAGAACTATTTATATAGATATCATCAGTTTGATAAATGTTAAAAAAAATCAATTTTCATACATTTTCATATGGGTTTTTATACAAAACAAACTTGTCCAATTGGTACCAAATTTCTTAAACTTACCTAGCGCATTTAAATCCAATTCACTAAAACAAATTACTATATAATCTAACCAATGTCTCGTTCAATTCTACCATTGTCTATAATAACTACACCATTAACAATTAAATTCCAAGAACAAACTTAATTTTCTCAAAGCTAACATAGTTAATTTTCCTAATATGAGAATATCATACTTTCCAAACAATCAATTTCTGGAAAAAGAGAATGAGTTGATATTTTTATAATCTTTTTGGTTGTTTTTTAGAAGTCAAACGTAATAAATAAACACAATGTAATGAACTCATACTATATAGATTTATATTTTCCTTAATTGATCATACATGTAACTAGTTTTACGACCACGTGAAAGCAAATTAGAGAAATAATAACTTAAAATTATATATAATAAAAAAGTTATCCTAATCAATGATATCTTTAGTGGAGTTAAACCTATTCTCATTATCTTCTATTATAAGAAAATGTCTCTTTAACAATCAATTTTAGTGACTAAAAATTGTTAATCACTACAGTAACTAATTTAGATATCAATTTACAAAATAAAATAAAAAAATAGTTACTAAAATAATCATTGCTATGAATAAAAAATTATAATTCTTCGTTAAATTGGTAAGTAATTAATTACAGAAAATTTAGAAATCAATTCTTTTGGTAGCAAAAACAATAGTAACTAATTGTTAGAGACCAATTTCCTTTTAAAACTAAAACCTTGGTATTTAGAAACCAATTATAATTTTTTATTCATGATTTTAATTATTTTAGTATCAATAATTTTTTATTTTACAAATTGATATCTAAGTTAATCACTATAGTGACTAACAACTTTTGATCACTAAAATTGATTGTTAATGAAGTATTGTCTTATAGTGTTCACCTTATAAATTAAAAAAATCATATATATATATATATATATAATCATTGTGTAAATCTAGACAGAAATTAAAAAAAAGTAAGTGGTTTTAAATTTTTAGGAAAACTATAATTTTAGAGAAATGAATAATAAAAACATTTAAAACTTTCTATCTTATAATATCTACACTACAAAACAACTATGATCATTCAGTAACTTTAAACTTGTTAGGAATTCAAGTGTGAGTCTAAGTCTCACATTGGCTAAAAATGAGAAAGTGGAATACTATATAAGAATAAAGACTCATAAACCCTTTGCCTTAAGGTTTTGGGTTGAGAGTGGTGTCAGTGTCTTATGTGGTTAGGCTCAGATCTCATTGGTGTTGTTCTCCTCAGTGAAACCCCCTCTATAAAACCTAACAAGTGGTATCAGAGCCGATGGTTGAAACCGGCTCAGACGAGTGCAGTATGGTCCTTGTATCGAAAGTCTTCCTGACAAGGGTTTCAGGTAAGCGTGTGGTTGAAGGGATAGGAATCCAAGTGTGATTCTAAGTCCCACATTGACTATAAATGAGAAAGTGAAGCATTATATAAGAATAAAGACCCATTGTCTTAAGGTTTTGGGTGGAGAGTGGTATCAGTGCCTAAACTCCCTCTGTAATCCTAACAAAACTATATTCCCCTATGCTCCCAAAGAGGCCCTACAATAGATTTTCAACATTATAAAAAATTATTTTATTAAAATTGTAAACGTAATTTGTTTTAAAATTTAAAAGATAAAGTGAATTATAATGCATTATTTTTTCAAAACAATAAATCGTACATATAATTTTTAAATTAAAAGATATATTAGTATAATATTAAACAGTAAAAAAATGTAGGGCAACTTAGTATAAAAAAGTAGTAAAATCTTAGGATCCTGTAAAATTTAATAGTTAACTATGACATTAAATATGAGTTTTGATCTCAATAGTTATTAATATAATTTTATTTTATTTTGAGATAAAAAAAGTTTATAAGTATTATACAGTCGTAATAGATAATTTATTGTAATAAATAATTTACTTGATGCAAAAACAAAAGATTAAAATAATTTTACACGTCTAAAACAATCAAGTAATAGTATACCAACTATCAACAAGTTTAAATTATTTAATTATCAACAACGATATAACATTTATGAATTTATATTATTTGAATTAATGTAATTAATTATTCCAAATTTTAATATAAATATAATGAAATCAATAATCATTAATTATACATGTCTTATAAGCGATGTTAATATTGCTCTAATTATATTCCATCCGTACAAGATAAGTTCATATTTTGAGTACTATTGATAATCTCTACCCAATGTTTTTGGTTGCATGTTCTGTTATTTGTCATGTATATGCGGAAAATTAACCGTGAATTTTACTTATAGTTGTTAATATCCATAAATATTTTTATATTTTATATTTGTAAAACTTTAAATAAAACTATTTAAAAATAAACCTTTAAAATATAAACTTAAATAGAAAAATTAATTTTAAGTACAATTCAAATCAAATTGATCGATAAAGTATTAATGCAAACAAATTTGATTGTTCTAAAAGTAAGTTTAAAAGAGTTATACCGAAATATAAACTTTAAAGAATTAACCTTTTTACAAAATAACTTGAATCTCATAGATTTAAATAAAACAATATAAATATATAAATTCAGATCTTAAACAATTCTTCCATGTTTAATATTTTTCACTAATTTTATTTGATCACATGAATTTTATACTATGATATTCGTATACATCTCGTTAACACAAGAATAATTAAAAAATTAAATATAATTTTGATGTCATAGCTTTTAGTGAAAATTAGAATTAGTTCATTTTTGAAAATTTGATCCAAACTTCAACATTAACTAAAAAACCTATCATGGAACACTTTTCAAACGTCAAATAAACTTAATAAAATTTGGTTAAAAAAATTAAATTTATACAATTTTAGAGTTGATAGACTAATTTAGATCAAAATTTTAAAAAAAGACTAATTCGAGTTATAATTAAGAGTTAAAGGATAAAAACATATTTAATCCATAATTAAACATTTGTACTCATTACACAAATGTATTTATTAATAGTATTTGTTTGACATACATAAAAAAAATTTATCCATAAATATTTGTAAATACGAATTTTTTTTCTTGATCCTTAATCGTGAAATTTGAAAAGTAGATTGAGAATAAAATAAAATAGATGAGCATTGTTTGGGGAAGATAAAGAAGTTTTTTGTAATTTGAATTTATTGGAATCCTTATTGATGGTTGTGTACTTGGAATGCAAGTTGTTCTGAAGCTGCCCACGATGTGCATCATCAATCTTGGGTTTGTGATTGAGATATGACATTTCAGGATTGTGACCATGACAACAAAAAGGGAAGAAGAGAGAATGTGCTGATTGAAACCTCAATTCAACCTCTTCTTTCCTCTGTTCGATTCAAACAAAAGTATCATAGTTTCGAAGTCACCAAAGATAACCATTTCCAACGTTACATTCATTCTCCCCCCTGTTTTCTTTCTAGAGAGATGGAAAATTTGGGAAATGAGTTAATTAAGTTTTATAAAAAAAGAAAAAAAATCCTATACCCTCATATGTATTTTCGCTATTCTTTTTGTGCAGAAAATAAAGTTTGGAATAAAAAAATAACTGAGGATCCTTATATATATTTTATTTAGTCAATTAGATTTCAATATTTTTTTTAGTTAGACATACTATTTTATATTAAATATTAAATTAGCTTTTTAAGTCTGTTTAGAATGTTTTATATTATAAAATTTGATGTGTTCTGTGTTAAAATATAAGAGGTGTTACATGTTAAATTAGAGACTTCTAAAATAAAAGATAACTTAAATTTTGACACATAACAATAACATCTATTTAAAACATAATAAAACTCAGTAAAAAAAAATATAAGAATGAAAGTGAATAATGTGATTAAATATATAGACTAAATTAATAACTAAAAAAAATTTAAAAAAATGCAACCATGTGTTAAATTTTATTTTATTTGAGATTTTTTTCATCCGAATTGCAATCTTTTTTCTTTTATATATAACTAATATTCTCTTCATATGATAATAAGATTTATAGTTTATATTTATAATTCAATTGATCGAAAATCTTACGTCAATTATGGATACGACGAAATAATTGTGCATAGGTGAATGAAAATTTTAAATCACAATCGGGTTTTATAGTCTAGAATTCACTCTTTAAGATGATTCTAATAAATCAAAATCAAAATTATATTATCTTTTACAAATAGTTTTTTTCATCCAAAACTCTCTTCCTTCTTCTTTTTTTAACCAAAAAAATAGAAATCTAGTTCATAATTCGATTTCCCAACAATTAAATCTTGGTTGGTTTTTTATTCAATCTCCTCCTAATTCTAGTTTAGAATTCGACTTTCCAACAATCTAATTTAGATTTTATATAATAATATGTATTGTTTGTGTAACTAAATGGCATTTAATGTTATTTGGGGATTTTATTAAAGGTGCTATAGTGGTGAAAATTTCTTTATTTGATTGTGAACAATAATTTTTAGCTGGATGAATATGATGGAATTAATAGAGGCATTGGTATCGTGTGTGTGAATGGAAAAAAAAAAATGAGTTTTTTCTAAATTTGTTTGGATAAATGTGTTCCATCACTTCATTCTTCCCTTTTCGAATTGCAGTGTATACGAGTTGTAAAGATAGCGAGATGCATGTACGAATAAATTAAATAAGAAAAAGACAATGAGATTATGATATATACCTAAACCTAAGTAAAACCACATCACAAGCATAATAACACTTTATTCTATCACCATTTTTGCTACTTGCATTTTTTTCATATACATGCACATCAAATCACAAATCAATATATGAACTAAGTAAGTTAGTTTTATAATTCCTATCCTTAAAATTGTACCATTAAGGATATATTTTTTTTTATTGATAAATATTGTACATTTTTTTTCCATTTACAAAATCTATTTGTAAATGGCTTAATCGCGTTTATTTAAGTTTTATGATAGTTGATAAAAATAATCAAAAGTACTTTTATCCCCAGGTTAAAACACTTGATTAATTATTTTCAAATCTATAAATTTAAAAAAAAAGTTATGCTTTTTTTTCTTCTAGTTTTAGAAATCCTTGTCACTTATAAGACTGGTTTAAAGAGACGCTTTGAATTAAATTTCGTTTTTCTTTTATCTGTAATGTGAGTTAGTTTCTCTGCCTTACTAAACTTCGACTAGTGAAAAATATTCGAAGCAACATTCAAATAAATAAATATTTAAACAAATTATTTATCTGAATTTGGTAAGTTTTAATTTCTCACACATAAATTCACTCTAGTATTAAGATTTCAAAAGTTAGTACTTAATTTAACTTCCTTGCATTTTATAATTTATCTCATATTAATATTTCAAATATTTTTCTATCAGTTTGGCTCATTTAAGACATAATTATTCTTAAACATATTTAGAATCCATATCGCATTAATATTTATGTAACCTTATAATTTTAGTGCGGTGAAATATAGTAAGAAAGAATTTATTATTAAGTTGAAATATATGAGTGGTATAAACAAACTTAAATATTATGTTGAAACATCAAATAAATTCAATAAAATTTGGTTACAAAGACTAAATACAGGTTATTTTAAAGTTTAAGGACTAAATTATATTAAAGTGTCAAAAAGAGACTAATTTCAATTTTAACTAAAAGTTAACGACAAAATATTATTGTAACAACACTTATTGAATTATATAAAATATATGTAGTGACATTAATAAAAAAATACTTTAAAGTATGAAAGACATTTTAGTGATAAAGTCCTAAATTATTTTTTTAGAGTTAAATATGTTTTTAATCCGTAAACTTCGATATTAAATTGTAGGCTTAAATATACATTTGGTCATTAGTTTTGTTGCTTTTATTCAATTTGGTCCTCATATTCATTTTGCGTTCAATTAGGTTATCATTTTCGTAAAATTTTGGTCAATTTGGTTTTTTTTACTAACAGTGTTTAAATAGTTAATGTTTTCAAATAGTACATGTCACGTGTTAGTTCCTATGTTTTTTTATTTTATTTTTTAATTTTAAAAAAATTGTCCACGTGTCAAGTTATAATTGTGTCACTTGTCAATGTCAATGCCATGTGTCAATTTGTGGTTGTGTTATTATTTTTGTTCAATTTAGTCATTATATTCGTTATTTTTATTCATTTTCGTTCCAATTTTGGTTAAAATGAATCAATTTTGTTTCTTTCAAATTGACAGCAAATTTAATATCTTTTATTAAAGTTATACTAATATTTGTTCTAAAATTGTCATTTTTATTAATTATTTTTGAAATTCAGTTATAAGTTATTAAATTTAGTTATAAATTAAATTAAATTCTTATATTTAATTGTTAAATAAAATAAAATAATTAAAAATATCACATTTAATTTAACAATTGAATATATGAATTATATTCAATTTATAATTGAATTTCAAAAATAACTAATAATAATTTCAATTTTAAATACATATATATATATATATATATATATATAATATTTATAAAAAAAATAAATTTGATAGCAAATTGAAAGGGAAAAAGTTGTTTCATTTTATAAAAATTTGGATTAAATTAAACAAAAATAATGAATGTAAGGACTGAATTGAACAAAAATAACGAATATCAGAACTAAATTGAACAAAAATAAATAATACAACCAGTGTGACATGTGCCATTGACATTGACACGTGGCACAATGGTGACTTGACAAGTGGATAATTTTTTTGAAATAAATAATTTAAATTTAAAAAAAAAATAAGAGTTGACACGTGATATGTACTGTTCAAAAACGTTAAATATTTAAATACTGTTAGTAAAAAAGACCAAATTAACCAAAATTTGACGAAAATGAGGACCTAATTGAACACAAAACGAAAATGATGACTAAGTTAAATAAAAAAACAAAAATATGAACCAAATATATATTTAAGCTTAACTTGTAATTTGTTATTGATTTAAGCTTTAATATATTTTTTTTCTCTAAATTTAAAAAATAAATAAGTATAATCATTTCAAACTTATGATGTTAATTTTTTTTAATTTTATTAAACGGTGTTCAGATTAATATTTAAGGTTAAACTTAACAGAATGATATAAACAACTCAATGTCTTCCTGTATTAAAATTTAGAATATAAACAAATTTTAATCTTACGTCAAAATTTAAATAATAAAATCATGTTTATTTATTTTTTTAACAAAACTTATAAAACAATGACGTCTCATTTATACGTTGATAATTAACAAATCTAGGGAATTTAGACGAATTAAAATCAATGTGTAGATAATGTTAGCAAATATCAGTTATTAGAAAATGTTCAATAATTAAAATCTTCATTCCGTTTTTTGCAACATGTGAAATAGATATATAAATTTCAAATTTTGCTCTTGATATAATTTTTATGAATGTGGTTCAATCTTAATGTTTATAAAACTTATTATCAAATATTTATATTTACATCTTGTGAAGGTATATCTTATAAAAACAATGTGAAAACGTAAGCTGAAAAGTACGAAGTTTTAAAAATTTGCATTTCATGATTTTGAAATAAAGAAAAGGGTTGATTTGAAAAGGTGGAGGTGTGACATAAGATCCGAAACATGGTTGTAGGTTGAGGCAGAGGAACCACCCAGAGGAACCAATCGGAAATGCACGAGAAGAGTGGATTATTACACTCCTTTTAACAACCAAACGAAACCGTGACGATTTGTGGCAGTGGCATCTAATGTATTGTGAATTTTGTGGCATCTCAATGAATGACGAAAGGGAAAGTACATAAGGCATCCATGCCAAAAGTGCCACGCTTTTTCGTTGGTAAGGGAGAAAACTCATAATCATAAACACATCAAAACAAATCCATTCCTGCATCCTATGCTACACCTTTTCCCCTCTTTATTCTCTCAATAAATTCATCAATCTTATTACCACAATCCACTTACAATAATTCATTTAAGTTTCTTCATGTTTTTTCTTAAGAAATGAACGTTAAATCAACCACAATATTATAAAATCAGTTTATTTGTAATATCAAGTTTATAAAATTTTCACCACTCTTAACCGGACACAAGTTTACCTAATTCATTGTCGGTAAAACTTGATAACACTAATAAATCTTTCAAAAGAGGATCAATGAGAAATACAATATCAATGAAACATGAATTCAATCCACTCATAAGATATTGACATCACTCTCAATTCAAAACTTTAAAATAATGAGTTTATAAATTTTTATTCTTATAAAGTGCTCGACTTGTTCATTTTTACCTAATATTCAACCTAGGACTTAAATTCGTTTACTCCCAACAAGAATAATCTATATATTATTTAAAAAATAAACTTTAAATCTAATATAATATTATAAAATTGATTTGTTTAATAAAATTTATACACATTTATATATTATAAATTTATCTTATTTTTATCCATTTTATTTCATTTAGAAAAAATTCTACCAATTTTTGTTTTTTAAAAGAGTACTTATATTCTTAAACTCCAACAACGTTAACCACTGCTATTACATAGTACACACACTAACATTAATCTTTACAACAGAAGAGATGCGGAGTTACTTGGTATGAACAAAAGTAAAGTTAATCCTGAGTGTACTAACTATAATTTTACGCGAAGGAACTTAAATACAGAAGAAGATCCAAGGAAGGGGACCAGAAGCTTCACCTTTATTATATATGTATTCATCTGATTCAAACAGGATTTTTAGACATAAAAGACATTGAGAGTGGAGTGGGAAAGTGAAGGGAAAAAAAATGAGAGATGAGAAATGAGAGAAAGGAAGAATGGCACGTGTGTGGAGGGAAAGGGAAAGAGGATGAAAAAGCAGAAAGGAGAGTGCAGGGAATAGAAGAAAAGAGAAGGGAGAAAAGGGTAAAAAGAAAAAGATGGCGTGCTTTCTGGGCATAGACATAAACATAAACATAAAGCCTCATAAAGTACTTCTGAGCCACCCTGTCACCATAGTCCCCTACTCCCTACATAACAACACTATATCACATTACCCTCAAACCCAAACCAACCAAACACAACACAACCTTCTTCTCTCTCTAACTTTCCCTCCTTCCCAAGCACCTCACTTACACTCTGCAAAACGCTCTCTTCTTTCACGTTCCAACACAAAAAAAAAAAAAAAACAAACCCTTCTCTTCTTCTTCTTCTCTTGAGATTCGCGCCCCAACCAAGATCTTCACAGAATCGCTTTCATTTAAACCAAAGGCGGCGACCATTTATTTCTTCCATTACAACCCCCCATCTCTGACGCCATTTTTCTCCGTGCACACTCTTCTCACCATAATTAACAAAAATTCAATAAACAATTACCGCATTCAATTCATTCCATTCCCTAACACGCTTCCACAACCTTCTTCTCTTCCATTCTTCCACTTCAACTTCTTCTCCCTTCTTCACTCACTCTAGTTAACTTCCCCTTCCTCAACAACCTTCACTCACCATCGCGTAGTAGTACCACTCTTCACACGCAAGCGGGCTTCTTGGTGGGTTTGTTGGCATGGCAGGAAACGAACCAAACGGTGGTCTGCCTTGTCGTTTTGTCTCAAACTGAAAAAAAAGTTGTGTTTTTTTTGTTTTATAATATACTATACAGTGTTTTCTTGCGGTGGGTTTGAAGGAGAGTAGTTAGAAAGGTGAAAAAATGAAGTTCATGAAGTTGGGTTCGAAGCCTGATGCTCTTCAAGCTGACGGAAAATCTATCAGGTTGGTTCTTCTTCTTTTTGGCTTCTTTCCTGGTATATGATCTTCTCGATTTTAAGGTTTTATGTTTCGTTGTGTTTTTTATGTTCTTCTGTTCTTTGTTATGTTTTTTTTTTTTTTTTTTTTTTTTTTTTTTTTTTTGGTTTTTTTTTTTTTTTTTTTTTTTTTTTTTGTTTTTGATTTTGTTTTAAAGTGTTTTTTTTTGTTTTTGTTTTTTTTGTTTG
>Ga0099822_1006397_pt1 | contig 15345 bp, 8 predicted proteins | sample CowpeawhiteBW_FD_76839 | JGI IMG/M metagenome (GOLD analysis project Ga0099822, IMG submission 76839) | Root nodule microbial communities of legume samples collected from California USA - Cow pea white BW | ecosystem: Host-associated > Plants > Roots > Nodule | place: USA: California | collected...
CCATTAAGGCTCATAGCTTGGGCCATTGGCTAGGTCATTTCTTTTAAATTTCTTTTATTTTTAATTAAATAAATGTTTTTAATTGTGTTTATTTTGTTAATTACAGCCTATTTTTCAAGTTGCAAATTATTGAAGTGTGGCATTGGTCCTGCGGCCCAATTCTTCTCCATGTGCCCACTTTGTTATCAAAGAGTGTGCTAATGGGGCTGCAACATCACATTTTCCTTCAGCCCAAATCACCATACAGAATTTGATGCTTGCGAATTATTTGCGTGGTGCACACATATGATTCAGACTCATGTTTCAACGACATTGGGCTTAAGCCCAATTTGCAGCCACTTACACGCTTCCAGCATACAACCCAATTAAGTAGGGTACCTTCACGTGTTTTCCACATCTCTCTCGTTGGGAGCACGCCGCTAGGGTTCAGACTGTGAGCTTTTTCACGTGTAGCTCAAACAATGTCACCACTTTCACGCGTCTCACACCTTTCTTTATAGAAGATCTAATTCGTTTAACAACCCTTAGCTTATTCCGTTCACCACCACACGTCGTTAGGAACATGTTAGATGGCATTTTCCCTCCTTTCTTCCGTTTGCTTTCTCACGGTTGCCTTTCATCTATAAAAGGTGCAGACCATGCTTTGTACCGATTAGCTTTGATGAATGGTACATTCGGTTGAGATCACTCCCCCATTCATCAGCTCACCCTAAACCCTAGATTAGGTTCTTACCTCTTAGGGTTTACCAAACCAGTGAGAAACCAAAGAGACCTGAGCGTAATCTCCATATCTGAGTCTTCCGCTACGTTTTCCCTCACCTTTCGTGAGTTTCAATCGGTAGAACACCAATTGGAGAGGCTTTTCGGTGAGTATCGGGACGGAAGAGCCTCATCAAGTGGTATTTAGAGCCACTCAGTTCTCAACATTGTCGCAAGATAAGCTTCTTATCTCTAATTTTTTTTTCTTCAAATGTTCGATTTCGTCTTATTCTATATTCGATTGTGTCTTTCATAATTTGTTGAATTTGTGCCCTTGTTTTAAATCCTTTGCTGAAATTGATTCACTGTCTTGTTCTAATTTTCCTGAATCAATATTGATGTTATCATGTCATAGCTGTCTGAATCTGCTGCCGTCAATGTATGTCCGTATGTTTGATTTCATTTTCTTACTTAGCTTTCAATTTTTCCGATCTCATGTTTTGTTTTAGGTTTTTGTGTAGTTGTTTTATATGTTGTTGATTTCATAGAGTTGTCCCTAATTTTTGTGTGCATTCGTCATATGTTGAGTTTAGTATCTGAATTTGTGTTTTGTTGAGTTCTTTAATTGCTAGTAGATCAGTAGCAATTTTGTGCAATGTATTTTTCATTGTTTCAGTTTAATTCGTGCTTGTTACATTTGTTGTTTCGTTTACACATGTGTTATCTGTGCTTTTGAATCTGTTACTCTTTTTGAGATTCCACTTGCTTGCCAGTGATTGTTGTTGACAAAACCGCATCTAAGATGTTGAAAGTTGATTGTGTTCAGAGTTCTCATGAGGTTCTAGTTTAGCTGAAAGCATAGGCATTTTCAGTACCTTGTTTATTGTAGATTTTATGCCTTCACATATTATTAAATTTTCGTTATGTGCCAAATTGTTGCCTCTGGAGTAGTTTATTTGATTGAGTTTGAAGCTGATATGATTCATTCTGCATTGACTATTGTTGTGGATATTTGAATCTAAAGTCAGAACTACAATCTGTGTCCATTTGCTTGAGTTGCCAACATTTGATTCAAATTTTGTTCGAGTCTTGATTCTTATTACTGCTCTTTTACAGTATCAACTCAATTGAGTCTAGTTGGTCTTGTATTGTTTCTTCAGTCCTAGCATTGTTATGTGTTAGTGTGCAATTTAGCTTTGGTATCATTGTGTTGAAGTCATTACTTGTCCATGAGTGGTTAGCAGAACTCAAACAGAGTTCACGTTGTTTTTTTAGTGCAATCGTGATTCACAGTGTTGTCTTACCTTCTTTTGGCCATTTGTTTACTATTGTTATCTAAGTGTTTTATGAAATTTGGTGCCTGAAGTTGGTTTTATCAGATTCTAAGTCTTCATCCCGTACTGGTTCATGTTGATGTTATTTGGCATTGTCAAATTGCTTGACTCCAGCTGTTGCTTTACTTTGTTTCTTCTACTATACGCCACTGTTTTCTTTGACTGAAAATTTGTGTTTGCTTCTTTTGAGGTTCTGTTATGAGTTGTCTTGGCCAAGCCTTTGTTCTGCAGTTTTTTATTGTTACAGTTTCACTGCACTATTTGGAGTCACCTTTTACTTGTGTTTTTCCAATTTTTTTTTTTACTTGAATCAATTGTTCATTAGTCTGCATTTGTTAATTGAATTGAAAGTGGAAGTCTAACATTTGTTGTGAACTTGTGGCTTGACAAAAGCATTCATAGGTGCTATTTGAGAACTGCGAAGCAAAGTTAGTGAAAAGAAAATATGATATAACAAAAAGCATATGAAATAAAATGCAACAGTCTTGCTTGAATTTGAAAATATTGTTTGCTTCAGCAGCCTGAAAAGAGTGTAGCACAGCTGACACAGATACTACTATCATCTTCAATTTCAATTTGCATGTGTTCTTGATTCAACTTGTTTGAGTCTTGTTTGATTTTAGTTTTGTTCATCTTACTCTAGATACATTCCTTAGGTTCTCTTTTGTGTGCCTCTTTTCTTTGATAGCTTGTTTCTTGCTTGTCTTTGTTGGTTATCCTTTGAGTTTGTCTATTACATCCATCATTTGATGTTGTCCTTGCCTCCAATTTGAACTTTTATTGTTTTCTGCTTTTTACTCTCAAGTGGCTGACTGCTCATTTGCTCTTGGTTCACTTGGCTTGAAACTCACTGTTTTTGGTAGCCTTGTAGGTGATAACCTTTCTTAAAGGTGCAGTTGTGGTGAGGAAACCAATTGAGTGCCTACCGAGAGACTTTTGAGGAGTGAGCTGGGACCTTAAAGAAGGAGTGCAAACACTTGAGGGATACATTTTAGGGCTGGACCGAGAGAGTTCATGCAAGAAGACAAATCCAACCACTTTCTTGTGTTTTCTTATTGTGTTTTGTTGTTTCGATATCACGGAAATTTTGTGGTGTAATTTTTCTTATTTTAGTTTTTGTTTCATTTGGCTTAGGTAGGAAAATGCTTTAGAGCAATCCCAACCAAGCTTGGTTTGTAATAGTTTTTAAGCGTATAGTGTGAGGTTCAAGGGGTTCCAAAGGCCACTTGAATTTTCACTTAGGATTTTCGTCTAGTTTATGTTTTCTGCCTTTATGTTTTAAATGTCCAGGTTTTGTGTGATTTGTATGATTGTTTCTATGTTTTAGGTCACCGTGATATCTAGGTGTAATGCGTTTATCACCTAGCTGATCTTCTTTTGGTCTTTAGATTTCACTTTGTTCACACACTTTGACAAATTGTTTTTAGCACAATCTGTTTTCTTTTGATTTTTATTGAGAATTTTTGTGAAAGAAATTTAGAGATCTCTGGCTAGGAAAGGCTTAGTTTCTAAGCTTGTCCATGAGACTCACCTCCCTTTCCTAGGAGTATCTTTAGAAATCTTTTCCATTATTTTCTCTTTCGAAATTCTTCAAGTTCTTTGTGAAAAATTTGTTTGGATAAAAGTGTTTCAACAACTGATTGCAAAATGAGTTTTCCTTCTAGCCGTATGCATATAGGTAGGCATGGTAGTGTGCATTTAGGTACTCGTAGTAGTAATGAGTTGCATCATACCATTAATAGTGACATTTCATTCTTTGGGGAAGATATAGGACCAATATCATTTAGAGATTGGATGTGGGATACAGAGAAATTGGTGCAACCATTGTTTAGTAAATATAGTCAAATAGACATTCTTAGGCATGTTACTTCTAGGTTTGTAGGACGTGCATCTGAGTGGTGGCAAGAGAGACAATATAGAGTGAAAAAGGGGAGAAAATCATGCATTAATACATTTTATGAATTGAAAACATGCATGTAGAAACATTTCATTCCCCCTTCATTTAGGATAACTAAAGAGCAACAAGCTAGGATAGAAGACTTCATTGACATAGGGGATGCATTCATCCAAAACATTGGTAAGTTTTCTAGACTAGAAAATGATTTTAAGCACAATTTGGACTTGCTCTTGAGTGAACAAAGAAAGAGAGAAAAACATAAGAGAGAGCAAGCAAAACTTAAAAAGCTTCAAGAGTATGAAAAGATGAGAGAAAAAGAAGAGCTTGAGAAGCTTTATGCTAAAAGATAACATGAGGAAAAAGAGATAAAAGAGAAGAAGAAAAGAGAGAAGAAGAAAAGGCAAAAGAGGAGAGTTTTAGAAAAGCCAAAGAAGAGAATGAGAGAAAAGAACTTGAAGCGAGAAAATAAAACAAGAGAGTGAGCTTGAAAGAAAATTACAAGTGGTAGAGTTAAAGAGCATTTCAAATGAAAAGAGGGAACTCATTGTTAGGGATTTGGTGTTCAATCCTTCATCAATTCCATCCATTAAGTCCCAATTTCCAAAGGGAGTTTTTCAATCTTTATACTCTTCTCACTTTTTCATTAAAACTTTTGTTTTGTTTCCTTCTCAAACTTTTTGTTCTCCATCCCATTCCCTTATTTCATCCTCCTCAAAATATTGTGCCAAAATACACTTTGACTCTAAAATCCTTTTCGAAAATCATCTAAGTCAAAGTGTAATACAATCTTATTGTGAAGTGGGCCTAATACCAACTTTTTCCAATTTTATAAGCCTATTTTCACACATTCTCCAAACAATTATACTGCATGGTCATTATGATTTCATTATAATTTTATTTGATGACTATTGCAGGTTTGTTTTTTATCCTGGTAGAACCATAAATTTGGTTGTTGTGTTCCTTTGACAACCCTCTTGATCTGAGGACAGATCCTCTTCAAGAGAGAAGGGATGATGTGATCCCATTAAGGCTCAGAGCTTATAGGGCTCTGATTCGTTTAGCAACCCTTAGCTTATAGGGCTTCCGTTCACCACCACACGTTGTTAGGAACATGTTAGATGGCGTTTTCCCTCCTTTCTTTCGTTTGCTTTCTCACGGTTGCCCTTCATCTATAAAAGGTGCAGACCATGCTTTGTACCGAATAGCTTTGATGAATGATACATTCGGTTGAGATCACTCCCCCATTCATCAGCTCACCCTAAACCCTAGATTGGTTCTTACCTCTTAGGGTTTACCAAACCAGTGAGAAACTAGAGAGATCTGAGCGTAATCTCCATATATGAGTCTTCCGCTGCATTTTCCCTCACCTTCTGCGATTTTCAATCGGTAGAACACCGATTGGAGAGGCTTTCCGGTGAGTACCGCAACGGAGGAGCCTCATCACATCTGCCCCAGACCAGTCGTCGCCTGGCGGCAAGCTGGATGCCATCAGGCGGTGCAACAGTAGCTGGACTCCAAACCAGATTTCGGTACCTGTGAGGAATCCACCACTTCCCCTAATTGGACACACAGCCCAAGTACACTAACCCACTCCAATTCGCATAAAATTTATCAAGCCACACACCCAATATTGTTCCTTATGTGTCGTAAACCCATTGATCCATAGAGATCAATTCATTCCTTTTTCTCCTTCCAAGAATCCAAATTCTGCTTATGGGTAATCATACGTGATTTCCTCCAAGAACCATCATAACCCAGTTACTTAAAGGTTATAACAGTTAACACACAATATTGTTCACCAAGCACACATTCAAAAGTCGCAATGACTTCTACACCAAACAACGCACAAAATGAACCACGGACCGCGCTGCGCCGCCTGGCGGATATTCATCGCCGCCAGGCGGTTCATACCAAAATCCAAAACCATGGGCAACAAAGATGTGTCACCTGGCGGCATACTTGTGCCGGCTAAGCGGTTTCTAGGTAGAAACTTAGAAACTTACAAAAATAGCGTAAAATGAGCGAAAATGTCATGTATTTGATCATGACAACACGCAATTCATCATACATGAATCAAACATCATACATGAATCAAAACAATAATAAACATGTTTCATGATAAATGCAAAGTCAATGCACAACCAAACCAACCAATACATGTTTCATGATAATTCCTATAATTTTAGGATTACATTATCACTACTCACGTTCAAACATAACCTCAAAATAATATGCATATTAAAATATCATACAATTGGCATACATAGGACTCGAACCCAAGTCCTCTCACGCAATAAAGTGCTCTCAACCATTTAAGCTAGTACTTTTCCACATCATAACACTCCGCATTAAATGCCTTAAAGGCTCTTACTACCCAAATTTATTAAATAATTATTTAAATTTCTCGGTTCTTATAGAACACCTTTGGGCACTTTCTGGATGTTAAAATTGCAGCACCAAATAGTCAAACAGCAGCAAGAAACTGCACAAAAACAGCAAACAAAAACCAAAGAAAACTTTGCCAAATTCAAATGGTTAGCACTCAATACTCTTAAAAAATTTGGAGCTCAAATTGGAACTAGAATGGAAAGCATTGGGCTAAAGCATTGAATCACATCCACAAACTAAGATGCTACCACTATTTATCAATAAGTAGAAAGCATTGCATCACCAAATCAAACCACAAACACCAAAAGCATTATAAGCAGAAGGAATCAACAAATAAAGCAAGAAAAGCCAATTAGGAATGCTAAACCAAAGTGGAATTCATGAAACAAGACTGAATTGAATAGATAAAAAGGACAATCAAGAAATTAAGGCTTGAAAGAAGGGAAAGCACATCAAAAGGAATCCTAGAATGGAACTAGAATGGATTAAAAATTGAAAATAGAAACTGCAGTGCTCATAAGATGCTTATGGTACTCATTGCATTTGTGCCAATTTGAGAGAACTAATCTACTCTAATTGAAAGCAAATGATGGCAATATTGAATACACACATAAAAAAGATAATGTATAGAGTAAGAGCACTAAAAATTTGAAGCAAAACACACCAAAAACGCACTAAAGAATGATTTTCCCGAAAACATAGCACCAGAAAACGCTGACAAATGCCTTAACTTTGAAGATTTATCATATTTTTTACTGGACATATTTGAATGATTCTTTTTGCTAATTTTTTCGTCTAGATGTTAAGAAAATTAGGCAAAAATCAAAAGGTGATTCGGTGCTATGAATCGTTCTAGTTAAATCAAACAAGAAAAGTGTGTGTCAGGACACAAGTGAAAACAGCAGCAGATTTGCACTGAAAAACGCTGAAAGTTGCTTCTACTTCAAAATTTTGTCTAGAATTCAATTCTCAAGATAATTGAATGATTCTTGTTGGAGAATTTTAGTCTATGACTTAACTTTTCGAAGCAACAATCACATTAAAATTTTGTGCACTGAGTCACTCGTGACACTTCTCAAACATAAGGTGTGCACTAAAAAATAAAGTTGAAAACTAAAGCAAAAAGCAGATTGAAAGTGGAAGATGTTCAATGGACAAATCAATTTGATTTGGAGCTTGATTATGATCTAAAATCAAGCATAGATCAAGATGAACATCCAGGACACTCTAAGGCCCAAACCAATCGGTGAAATGACATTAAAACGGTGAGGAAAGTTATCTCAATCATCCACATGCATGAAGCTTCATTCCGTTTTTGAGTGGTTTTAGGCATGGTTTCACTCAAGCAAGTGCAGAAATTGATTTTAGACAGTGGAAAATTGAAGAAACATGTAAAATAAAGCATTAACAAGACTTAGAACACAACTTGAACAATGGATTGGCCTTGATTGGTGAATGTATATAAATATATAGATGTGTGATTGATGAGTATGTTTTTTGTAGTACTTGCTGAGCCAAGTTGAATATATAACTCTATATATGTTAGCCCAAATGTATGATGTTATAAGTATGTGAAAAAGGCCACTAGTGATGATATTACTATGACCGAGTGTTGCATGATGATGATGGGTTTTAAGCAAGTATGGGAACATGATAATCATGCTTTAAATGTAATGGGACTACGGGGGCATGCGTAAAATGTATATAGGTTTGATTGTGTCTTATGTGGTGTGTGAGTTGTGTAATTGTGTAATTGTATCAATTCGAGTATATGTTAGTTTAAATGACTAAGTGTTGATGTTAATCTTAATTTGACATAAGGACTTGTAAAAGGGGGTAAGGTTCCTATAGTTATTGATTGAGGTAAGACTTATGCTTTGTATGAATAAATGAGTTATGTGCCTACTGCCTTATTATTTCATAATTTCATATGAGCATGCTTTACTCTTGGGTTCAAATTGAATGTTGGCATTGATTTAAGATGTGAGCATATATGAATTTATAAAGGGATGTATGTGTGCTTATACTTGAATGTTGCATATGAGTTGTGATGTTGTAAATTTTGGTATATGAAGTATACGAATGTGTATTTTGGTTTCTATATGTTTGAGAATTGAATGGTTGGATTCTAAGAACTGAATTAGAATACCTAAAAACTAGTAGTGTCACATTACTGGTGTAGCGCCTGACAGTGCAGAGTGAACTGCCAGGCGATAGTAGGAAACAGGGAAGCCCCATGTGTCGTGGTGCCCGACAGTGTTGTGGAACCGCTAGGCAATTTGCACTGCCATTTTGCCTAGTGACGCTTAAGCTGCATCAAGCGATAGTGCAAGTGGCAGTGTGCGTTTATGATGCATTTTCCATGGCTTGTTGTGTTGGTTCTGGTCTGGGATATGCTTAACCGTATCACGAGCAGGTAGGTTCATGATTGGTGTTGGAACGCATGATTGATATCAGCAGGGAGGTTCATATTAATGATACTCTTGTGTGAGGATACGAGCGGGGATGTTCGTATGTTCTGTGCTCACACTTGAGAGTTGCTACGAGCGAAGAGGTTCGTAGTTGGATGGATCACGCTGTTGGACTACGGGCATGGAAGTTCGTAGTATTGGACTACGACCGGGGAGGTTCATAGAGTTGGACCACGAAAGGGCAGGTTCGTGGAAGCATTGAAATCCCTAAGACCATTTTGAGTGTGTATTGATCTAGTGTAGGTCAGGTTATATGAGATTGAGAGTTCTACACGACTGGGGTGATGACTTTAAGGTGGAGACTTGCTGAAGCATTTCTTGAGTTATAGCTCGAAATGACATCCCTTGAGTTGTAGCTCGGAATGACATCCCTTGAGTTGTGGCTCGGGATGGAGGGTACACACGTGACATTTCTTGAGGTTTGGCTCAGAATTGCATCCTTTGAGTTGTGGCTCGGGATGAAGGATGACACTACACCATTTTTCGCTTTAACCAACAACTAAAAAGTGTGGTTAGAAGTTGAAAAAGTGTGGTCTAAACTTTAGGCAACACTTTGACAACATTTCTGTAGGTGTGGCGGATATGGTCGTGGGCTTAGGTTATAGGCAACAGTTTTTTATACTAAGGCCACACAATTTACAAAATTGTTGCCTTATACTGTTAGCATAAGCCACACATTTGAATTGTTGCTTATTGTTTATAGACAACAAAATTTAAATGTTGCTTATTGTTTATAGGCAACACATTTGAAATGTTGCTTATTGTGTATAGACAACACATTTGAAATGTTGCTTGTTATTTATAGGCTACACATTTTAAAATGTTACTTAATGATTTTAGACAACACATTTAAAATGTTGCTTATTATTTAGACAACATATCTTAAAATGTTGTCATATGTAAAGACCATACTTTTTTAATTGTTGTCTATCCTTTAAAGAACACTTTTTTAACGTGGTCAAAAATAAATATTATATGACAACATTTTAAAATTAATTTAGAAGGTAAATGTACATTTAATTTGATAATTTTAAAATTATAATTATTAATTTATGTAATCCTTATATTATTTTATTATTGATTATATGTCATGTATTTTTTATATCACATATAACTAATACAAAACATGTAATATACATAATAATTGAATAAAATTTATAATAGTTCAAAGTAAAAAATTATAAGCATTAAAACTAAGAGTTAAAAGTGACATAGGTATTATAATCTATACTAAAAGCAAAAGTATTGTAAGCATTAAAACTAATTGAGTTAAAAGATAAAAAAAATTATAACATTTGCTAAATTTAGAGGTTTCTTGAATCAATCATTCTATTATTTGCTCCATTTGCTTTATAGTATTATCTTGAGGTCCAACCTGAAAAAAAAATAAACAAAATGAAACACTGAGACATATTTTATAAATTAAAATAAACAAAATAAATTTTTTTCTTTCTTTCTACTTTCTTGAAACAACTTGAATGCATAAGTTCATTTTACCAAAAAAAGTTAATTCATTCTACTTTCCTTTCTTTTTCTCTTACAAGCACATCAAAAAGCTTATTCACGTAAGAACAGAGAATTAATGCAATGAGTATTACACTTCAAATTACTGTGTATTAGAATGAAAACTTTAATGCATAAAAAACTTATACATATTTTTACAATGGCTTGAATAAAAAGTGATAAACTCATTTTGATCTATTAAACATTGGATTTATTTAATAAAAGTCTAATCAATCCATTAATTGTTTAATGGATTTTAATTCAATCATAAATATAATATAGGGAAAAAATTAATCTCTATAAGCATAGAAACATTAATATCTGCTGTTAAAGAGAAAGAGAGGAACAACTTTTTGGGTTCAACTTCCTTTTCTTGGTTAATTTAAAAAATCTTTAATAATAAATTAGCATTTGATCATTAAATATTCATTTCAAAATAGTTAAAAGAGACCATCTTTGTTAACTTTATTAAGCTACTTTTTAAATAAAGTATTTATTAAAAGTAACGAGTTTTGACTTTATATGTTTTTTATCATATTTCCTGCCAATTTTGTTTTGAAATTTTTTTGGTAGAAAATACTTATAAATTTTGTTATGAAAAAAAATTGGCAGCAAATTTGCAAGAAATTGCTGCCAATTTTTTTGCAAAATATTTTGTATAAAACACTTTTCGCAACAAATTTTGTAAGAAATACTTGCGAATTTTATAATTTTGTAGGAAATAATTATCCACGAAGGAAAAAGTCTTTTCTTGCAAATTTTTTCAACAAATTTGCAAGAAAATTCTCATGTACTATTGGAATTTTTAGTAGTGCCTAAAATACATGCAAGGACATTTGATAGATCAAAACTTTGTTAAGAAGAAAAAGGTTTTCTAATACAATTCATATAATTATCAACCAGAGGTAAACGCAACCAAGATTCTAAAATATGAAAAAATTAATGGATAAGAAGTGCAAATGGAGCTGAATCACCAGCTGCAACTCGAGCATGTTGGGCCCTTTGAAGCCATTTATTGACATCATTACCAAATTCTTATTGATCAACAAGTTCATTATCAAAAGTATCAAAATCATTCATGATGCTTTTTACAGCATCATCATGATCCAGGTTAATCTCCTCAAACTGAATTCCAAGAACCAGTGCTCTTAAAATTCATTATGAGTAAGACAGCCATCTTGATTTTCATCGATGTATATATTCCATTCAAAAGTCATTGACAACCAAAAACATGAGAATATGAGAATTGCAACAAAGTTCTTCAAAACTAACATACTTTTAAGCCATAGCAGAAAGGAGACATATCCTTACTTCTTTATCAAGTTCACCATTATCTGTAAGGAGAGATATGCTTGTGGTGGTTAATATATTCTATAGTCCTCTTTGTATCCAGGGCTGAAAACCAACACCATTTCTTTCTTTTTCTTAATCTATATAAGATGAGAAAACAATGGGCATGTTTAAAACAGGTCACATATTCATCCAGTACACAGTTCTTGAAAGTTCTAACTATAGGATCATATCCAACAAAATAAATAGTGTATCAAGATTCAGGAAATCAAACCAAAAATATAAAGGAAACAAACACATTCCATCTAATTTCTCATAACTTGAAAATCCGTCTAGTTCACCATAATTCCAATTGGAACCAACGATGTTATTAGCTTTGTTATCTTAGACATTCCAGGACTTAATTCTTTTTTTTTTTTGACTTTTGGTAAAAGCATGCGAGTCTCGTTGACCTAGTGAAAGAATTTGTGATAAAATCATACTCATAAGTTTAACTTTCTACTTTGTGCAATTTATGATGAAGGTAGACAGTTAAGTATTCCACATGCACATACTAACTAAACATTACCTTATTCTAATTCCCTTTGTATTCTCCTCCATTTCTCTCTATTGTTGGCTTGAGTCCTACCCTTGCCATTTTAATAATTCTTTCACATTTCTATGCACTTGCAAAATTAGGAAAATACAGAGCACGCGGGTTACTCAAAACCTATAACGATTACAGATCAAAGACACATTTATTTGAAACTCAAAGCTCAATTGCTCAAGTAAATCCTCAGACAAAATCGTGTGCCCGACATTATCATACTTACGCAACAATTGAAATTATAAATTAGTTATTCAATCATCTCATAAAAGTTAACCTAAACTCATCATAATAAATTAATCTAAAGATATTCATCTATTTTAAACAAATGAAAAATAGATTTTATCTACCCTAGCAGAAGAGCATTTCAACGAAACACTATGAAGCATGAAACAAAAAGGATCAAAGGGAATCGTCTTTGGATTCTCAAGCTTGAAACAAATGATAATCCATCTCTTCTTCCGTCGATTTTTCAATCAAGCTTGCTCTTGCTCTCGGCATCAACCTCAGGTCATCTTCACCTTCCTGCAAATTCCAGCAAGAGATCATTATTCAGCCAAAGCAAACCCTAAATTAGATTTTTTTTTTTGGATTAAACTTACCTTCTCTACGAAACCGAACGATTCTGATTGCGCTTAACCATGTGAATCCAATCGTGAGTCTAACTTTGACAAAAACCATTGAGAATGAGAGAGTGAAAGGATTTCCAAAGTGTTAGAGAGTAGATGTTTGCAATGATAGGGTTTGAAAATGATTGTGAGTGAATCGTGTAATGTATTGGGAAACGTCAGTGAGAATACGAAGGTATTTGAGATGACTAAGTAAAGTGGGTGGGAAAAGAGAGGGATTGATTGAGTATCAGTGACTTCGAGCTAACTGGAAAAAAAATAGAGAAGATTGCAATGTGATGAAATGTAGAATGGAGCACAAAATCGAAAAACTTAATGGAGAAAAAGTTGACTTTTAGTCAAAAGTAATTTTTAAATAAATAAACTTAAGTTTTTAGGTTTATAGCTCACAGTTATGTTGAATAAGTAATATTATTTAAAGGTCACACTTAACCAAACCAAATATGGTATTTAGTAACGTTTAGACTATGTCAAGTGTAATCTTTTTTCATGTTTAGACAAAATTTTTGAGGTTGTTAACAAATTTAATATGGTTTAAAGTAAAAAATATTATAGTGTGTAAAAAAATTTAAGATTTTTTGTGGGTAATGTTACGAGTACATATAAAACAACATTTTTATTTTTTGCCACATATTTTAAAGACAACTATTAAAAAAACGTGGTATAATATAAACAACATTTCATAAAGTGTGGTATTTGATAATTTTTAAACCACATTTGTAAAAAAAAGTGTGGTTTTTGATAATTTTTAAGTCACATTGTAAAAAAGTGTGGTCTTTGATCATTTTTAAGCCACATATGTAAAACAATGTGGTCATTGATATTTTTTTAAACCACATTAGTAAAAAAGTGTGGTCTTTGATAATTTTTAAGCCACATTTATAAAGAAGTGTGGTCATTGATATTTTTTTAAACCACATCTATAAAATTGTTGCCTTTTATGTATTTAGGCAACATTTTTGTATGTGTTGGTAAGTTTACTGTTGCCTAAAGCAAAAAATGGTGTAGTATGAACACATGGCCTTCCCTAAGTTGTGGTTCAGAATGGTGAGTGTTACCATGTGAGTGTGCGAGTTGTGACTCGTACAGAGGGTCTCCACTTGATTGAGCAATCACAGGTTTTGGCCAATGATGTGCTAATCTTGTGTCGAGAGTACAAATTGTGGTTCGTTTTGGGAACTACACCTGGCGTTACGAAGTGCGGTCCGTAACATGATATTCCCGCACATGTTTCTACAAGTTGTGGCTTGTAGATGGTGGAACCATGAGTTGTGGCTTGTTGTAGCAAGTGTCATCTAAAAGTTATTACCAGAGTATGTAAAATTTAAATGTACATGGTGGTGGCCACGATTTATAGTTTATGTTACGTTATTTTATGTATAATTACAAGAGCTCTCCCTTTCTGTGTGTGTTTGGCGATGATCATGTAATTCGTTACATGGGAGCATACGTTGTTTCAGGTGGAGCTGGTGTCATATACAGCTGGAGAGGGGCTAGCTTGGGGAGCTTTTATGAAATATATTTTACTAAACATGGTGTTGGATTTATGATTTTGAATCTCGATGCATTTAAATTTTCTCGCGTTTTTGGAAAAGAGGTCTTATTCAATGTGAATATTTATTTATATTATTTTCTATTCTATTTAAATTAGAAATATTCGATTGAGATGTTACACCTGAAACTTTGTCACCAACACTTTTGATCAAAGACCTGTCTAAGCTAGCCACCAAGATGAACCTTCGAATTTGATACCACTATTAGGTCTTTTGAGTCGACCGTCAAGGCTAACCATCGGCTTTGTTACCACTATTGGGTCTTTTGAGGGAGGAGGTTTATTGGGGAGTCCAACACCAATGAGATTTGATCCTAACCGCATAACGGATTGACACACTCTCAAACCAAATCCTTAAGTTTTTGTGTTAAAGGTCGTGCAAATCCCTTATGTGTGGCTTGAACTCATGTCTCTCTAGTGTTGTATCTCCCCAGTGATCTTTTCTTGAAAGAATCAAGAGTGATATGATAGTCTATGCTTGGTCATGGTGGCCGGCTCAAAAAGACCCAACACAATTCATGGTGGTGAACTATCAAAATCTCATGGAAGAAGGGGATAAAATTGTTAAAGATAAAACATTTGTTTTGGTTAGTCATTAAAATAATAAATGGTGACAAAGTAAAATGAATTAGTATTATACTTTAATTCAAATAATCTTGTAATAAAGGGTTAAGTAAGAAAAAAATTAAACTAGTTAAGCTAATATTGAGTTTATGATTGAGTATTTATTATAATTTCCTGAATTATTATTGAGAATTTAAAGACATAAAATAATTTAGAAACTTGCAAAAGTACACCTTACTTTAATTAAAAAAATATTATGATGTGTTTACCTAACTTGAATTTCAAATAGAAGTTGACACCTCCTTTATTTATAGGATATCAAGTTGAATTATAAATGTAATATTTCAAAAATCTAAAATACAACCTACTGTAATTATTTTTACTTGATGAATTACGGAGTTAACCTGAGCATAAAATGCATTACCGAAAATA
>Ga0099822_1006402_pt1 | contig 15337 bp, 9 predicted proteins | sample CowpeawhiteBW_FD_76839 | JGI IMG/M metagenome (GOLD analysis project Ga0099822, IMG submission 76839) | Root nodule microbial communities of legume samples collected from California USA - Cow pea white BW | ecosystem: Host-associated > Plants > Roots > Nodule | place: USA: California | collected...
AAAGTAATAATTATTTTAATTAAAATTTAACAATGATTCTGAAGATGAAACCATAATATAAAAATTTAACTTATAGAATGTATGGATTAAAATTTAACAAATTTATTTCTATATATGTGCACTGTTAGTTCATGTTTTGCTATTATGGATCAAAGTTACCTTGGAATGTTTGCCCAAACACTACTTCAGAGTTTTTATACTTTTTTAGACATTTCTTCTGTCATGGACCCATGTTTCTGCTTGGAAGGAATAAAATGTACTGTTAACATTTCATAGACGTATTAACTGACTGGTTTCATACACATACATCTTGTCCATGCACTTGATCATTTTCTAAAGCTTAATAATTTCAGATATTTAGTTGCCAAATTTGGATGTGATTCTAGAACACCTGACTAGTGATGTAATCTTACAATGTAATTAGACATTTGAATGAGTTTTGAAATAACACTATCAACATGTGTTTTAAGAATGTATCAGAGCCAAGGATGTAATATAGAATTTTGAAAAGACGGTGATATACTATATTAAGGAATAGAAGGAGTTATAAGTTACAAATAAGGAAATTTTGGGGAAGTAATAATACAATTTCATGTAATAAGTGTAAGACCCATGGAATTTAATTAAATAAATAAATAATTAATTAATAAATGCGGGTAGTGGAAGCCTTTATGACATTAAATTAGATGACGTAGAAAAGTACTAGCTTAAACGGTTGAGAGTACTTGATTTTGTGAGGGGACTTGGGTTCAAGTCCTATGTATGTCAATTATGTGTTTTTTATTTGTTATTATTTTTAAATTACGTTGATCATGATTGAGAATAATATAATCATTGAATTATATTAGTTATCATAAAATGTGAAATGGTTGAATTGTTGAGCCTTGATTTGGCTTTGGCATGGTTATGGGTTTAAATCTTGGAGAACCCAAATTAAACTTTATTTTTGCTAAACTTAGTTTTGGCATGGATATGAAGGGGTAGATGAAACCCTAGTAGCCAAGGGTGGCTGAAAAACGGACCATAGAGAATCAATGAATGGTAATAAACATTACCATCAAACCTTAAATTCGTTTTTGGTAATTTACCTAGCTTTAAGGCACCATTTAAAAAGTCAATTTATGATAAGAGGAAGGGTTTTGGCAAGCTGTGATTGTACTGAAAAAAAAAAAAGAGCACGAATTTTGAGAGTAGTGAGGTTTGAGTGAAGCTTTGAAGCTGAATTGGGAGAGAAAACCAAAGGGAGATCATTGGTGATCAAGAAAGAATTCACAACACGAGTCTGTAACCCAGTTCTGGGTTTTTTCTGATGAACTGCCTAGCAATGATGAATACCTGCCAGGCGACACGAGTCTGTTTGGCTAAATTTTGATTTTTTATGGGTTCTGGGCTATTCTAGATCAGTGGAAAGGATGTGGAAATTATTAACTAAGCAAATGGGAATGAATAGTTGTGAAATTCTGAAGTAGTAAGAGGTATGTTGACGATTTTGGTATAATCTCTAATTATGGGTCGAATAATATAAGGTTCTTAGATTTTGGAATCGTTTGCGGAGTAGATTTGATTGGTAGTGAATTGTTTATGTTAATTTAACACTAGAACACAACTCATTGTAGTGAGCTTGAATGAATTGGTAAACATGGTGATGACGATGAATTCATGGTTCGTTAAGTGCATGGAGGGATTATGGTTTTCCAGAATTTGGTTGCACCGCCTGGCGACAGTCTAGGTGCCGCCTGGCAGCAGGCTAGGTGCCGCTAGGCGCCATCGTAGGGGTTCGAGAATTATGTGGTTGTTAGGTGCAGGGGAGCGTTGGGCTTTTTTTCAGTTCGAGTAGAACATGAATAAGGGTTTTGGGTTATATTTGGAGTAGGCAATGATAAATTAACATGTGCATGAATTAAAGTCCTGGAATTTAACTTAAGCTTGGGTTGGTTTGGAGAGAAGGGGATTAAATAAGGTGTAGAGGAGATTGGTTGAATTAGTATTGGAAATAATTGCTGTACAATTCGAGGTAGTACTTGTTAGCCTGAGATGTTGCCTAAGCTCCGAGTGGAATTAAAGGATATGGAAAGTATGCTTAGCTTATAATCTGATATTAGGAACTAAACAACTAGTACTTAGTGTAACATCCCTTCAGGATATTACGGATTTAAAATAAATAAAATAATTAAAGTCATAAGAACGTCGCATTTATGAATAAATCTCATTTTCCAAAATCGCAGGAAATTTAAAACTTTATTATTAAAATAAAGCATCCATAATTCGTAATACAAAACTGAAAGTCTAATCCAAAATAGACCATGAGCCTTTACAATTTATTTCAATTCAAAGATAGAAAACATAAATATAAAAATCCCACGCTATCCCCCACTTTGTGTCTAAGCATCACCGGCACCACCTGCATCAACATCCTCTGCTCACGTGTACCGCGCACACGATCATCGCCAAACACAAGCAGATAGGGTGAGCTTAATAAAAATCAACATACAATCATATTTATATACATATATGTAGTCACTTATAAATTTTATGCAAACATCCAAATAAAATCTCTCACTCTATTCCATATCACTTGGCCACAACCAGATCATTCGTATTCTAGCTCTTTAAGTAATTACCCCAAGGTAATTTGCTGCCAAACTTATCAGCCACAACTGACAGAGCACATGCAGGAAACCATTGCTACGGATCACACACAGTAACGCTAGGTGGAGTTCCCAAATATGAACATAGTTCGTAACGTCCCAAGACTACCCAACTCGTCAACTATTTACTAAGGAGGCCAATCTATCTGGACCCATCCGTATTGGCCACAACCAGCGCACTCACACCGGCAACACTCGTCAACCCGAGCTCAACTCAAGGGTTCCTCAATCGCTTGGCGGGGGACACGTACCGCCAGGCACCAAGCACCTTAAAACCACCAACAATTGAAGGCACCGTCTGGCGGGACAGTTCACACCGCCAGGTGCATCCATGCTAAGACCTCACTGAATCCACCACAACCGCCTGGCGTAACTGCATTCACCGCCAAGCGGACTCGCACCAGACTTCATTGACGTTGTGGCTCTCACGTGGCAATCTAACAGTCACCCCAGGCACCATATCAGTACTGACGCTATACTGGTTTCTTTGAAAACCTGCACAGATTTAGTTCCCCAACCCAGCATCCAAACTCACGCCTTTAACCAATTTAGTGGAATGGCTTTCCCAGAGACTAACCTGTCATAAATTTCCTACTTCCACACAAGATCAACCTCCCAAGCTTACAACCAAAGGCTCTAGTTAACATTCTCCTTATTCCACTTCACCATAAGATAATGCACACCTTCTTCTTAGCCTTGATTCTAATCATCACAGTCATTTCCAACCCAATCCAAGTCAACTCCCTTTAATTGTCACCATTCACTCCCATTTTAACCTTAGCTTGGAGTTAAATCCCCCTTTTACTTTATCTAATCCTTTAACAACACTTCTCTTTTAAGCTAAACCCGCTTCACGAAATGAGTGAAGTTTCTAGCCCCTTGCACCTAGAGGATCTAATTCCATAATTTTCTCCTATGTCTTGAGTTTTTATAATCCATACCTATAATAGATAATGTCATTACACTCTCAGTTAATCCCAACCTCTTTAAATCATACCCGAGAATGCCATCATCATTTTCCCTATATATCTCTGAGTCAAGTATTCTATTCCAACAAAAACCGGGGTAACACACCCAAAACCATCACTGTGCTTCGCAGCCACACAAACCTGTTGTCTTTGTGTTGGCACCTGGCAGCAAGCCCCGTGCCGCCAGGCGGTACGTGTGTTTCTGGCCAATTCCCTAGAATTCCCGCACCTACGAGGAACTCCTCACACCTTTTCAATGTGTTTCTCTACATACCTCATCCAGTTCTCTCCCAAGACACATTAACAATGAAACCATTAATCATCTCGACCAATCCCAGCAACAATTTTAGTGTGATTAACAACTAATACCCCAGTTCTACAAAATCCCTAATTCTGCCCATCAAAAACTCCCATTACTGTTTCATTCATTCATACGCCCCATGGTGTGAAATCAATAGCCATTTAACAATCAAACATCTTTAAATGGTTGAACTTAACTATTCCTCCGATTAAAACAACCTAGATTACAGAAATACCAAGAACAAGTCAATTTGACCCGCGCCGTTTGGCGGTTCAATCAATACCGCCAGGCGCTTCATCCAACAGACCCAGAATTGAGTAAAACGCCATGCGTCGCCTGGCGGCCGGGAGTGTGCCGCTAGGCGGTTCCTTTCCAGGAACCCAAAACCACATTAAACACATGTGCTGCCTGGCGGCTATGAACAGCCTGTAGGCGGTTTCTGGAAATTTTCAAGAATTACGAAAATGCAACCAGAGCAAGAAAACATGCACACAGTTTATACCATCATTCATACAGTTCATAGTCAAACATAAAAATTGCGTGTAAAACTCCCCTAACTTGGAATTCCTTCGCTTAAAATATAGTGCTTGAGTTTTTTCCTTGAGTTCCAACAACTCCTCTAGCTCTCCCATTGTCCAGCCCTTCAATTCCACTCCCTACTCACTGTTTCTCTCTGAATTCGTGCAACCCTCAATACCTCAAATGTTCAGACTCCAAAACCCTCCTTTCTCTCACAATTAGCCTTTTATTATTGCCCTTAATGCTTGTTTAATTACCAAAAACGAAAAATAAAATTAATGGTAATGTTTATGACCATTCAATGATCTTTTATGGTCTGTTTTTCAGCCCCTTCCAAGCTTCCTAGTTGCCCATTCATCTAGGTTTCCATCAACTCTTCACATTCAACCCAAACTAAGATTTAGCAAAAATAAAGTTTAATTTGGGTTCTCCAAGGTTTGAACCCATCACCATGCAATGCCAACTCAATGCCAAACCATTCAACTAATGCATATTTCATGCTAACTAATATAATCCAAATATCATATTATTCCATAACATGATTAACATATATTTAAAACAATAACACACAAAACAATAACACACAAAATAGGCATACATAGGACTTGAACCCAAGTCCTCTCACACAATTAAAGTACTCTCAACCACTTGAGCTAGTACTTTTTCACGTCATACCAATAAAAAATTAATGTCATAAATGATCTTCCCACCCGTATTCATTAATTAATTAATTAATTAATTAATTAAATTTTACGGGTCTTACACTTGGTAATTTCTCATAAATGGTGTAGTCAGCTTAGACTATATGAAACTTGAACCTCTGGTGTGTTTTGGATTAGGCCATAGTTTCCAATTAGGCCATGGTATGGTGAAGGTGAATTATGGATTGTAAAACATTATAAGAATACTCAATTTGACGAGCTAAGTTGAGGGGGGGAAGAAGGTTAGAAAATGTGAAAAGGCACTAAGACATTTTAAACCACTAATCACATTTTTCTGTTATAGTGCCTAGCGATAAGGAACGACCCGCCAGGCGATAGTGGATATCTAGAGGCCAGTCTGCATGTGTGGCACCTGACGGCAGAGGAAGTTTCGTTAGGCGATAATTGCAGAGACAGTGAGGACTCAGGCGCGTGGCGCCTAGCAGCAGAGGAAGTCCCGCCAGGCGATCGTTGCAGAGAAAATGAGGACTAAGGCGCTTGGCGCCAGGCGGTACGTGTCCCCCGCCAGGCGGATTTACTACAACAGTATTGGTGTTTCATACTGGATGTGCGTGATCTACAAGGTTTTAGTGATGCTTCAAAGGTGGGTTGCTGGTGTTCCTTGAGTTGAGCTCGGGATAGGGGTTAAGCACGTGGCATTCCTCGAGTTGACTCGGAATGGCATCCCTCGAGTTGAGCTTGGGATGGTGGATGAACACGAGGAACCCTTGAGTTGAGCTTGGGTTGGCGAGTGTTGCTAGTGTGAGTGTGCTGGTTGTGGTCAGTATGGATGGGTCCAGATAGATTGCCCTCCTCAGTAGTTAGCTAACGAGTTTGGTAATCTTGGGACGTTGCGAACTACGTTCGTATTTGGGAACTCCACCTAGCGTTACGGTGTATGATCCGTAGCAATGGTTTTCCACATGTGTTCTATCGGTTTTGGCCGATAGGTATGGCAACAAGTCATCTTGAGGTAATCACTAGAAGATGTAAAACACGATTCACATGGTTGTAGCAATGTGGTATGGAACTAAAGAAATGAAATTTCCCCTGATGTGAATGTTGTGTTATATATAAGTGTTTTATATATGTGAATATATATATATAATATATATTATTATGTTTGTTTTGTTAAGCTCATCCTATCTGCTTATGTTTGGCGATGATCGTGTGTGCGGTACAAGTGAGCAGACGATGTTGATGCAGGTGGTTCTGGTGAGGCTTAGCCACGGAGCGAGGGTATCTTGGGAAGCTTTTATATTTATGATTTGAAATATTTGTAAAAACTTATGAGACACTTTTATATTATTTCCAGTGTTTATAATCTTTGGATTTTGGTTAATTATTGGAAGTAATAAAAGATTTAAATTTTCCGTATTTTTTGGGAAATGAGGTATTATTAAATGAAGCTGATTTAATGTTTCTTTATTTTATTTATTTAGATCTCTAATATCTTGACAGGATGTTACAACAAGTAATAGGAAGGGAAATCAATTCATTCTTGATTGCATATTTAAGTTGGTTTTTTAATTTTTTATCCTCTTGTTAGGCTTGATTTCATCCTCTTAAAGGAGTATAATCTTTATTAAAATAATTCTAAATTCTAAAATGTTTTTTGGATCCCGGAATGGGTTTATCTTTGCTTTTCTCTAAAATGTTTTCTAGATGCCTAGACATTTTAGTTCTGATGTACACACCATCCATAATTCCTCTTCTAGATGGGACAAGTAATTGATCATAGTAACATTTGTTCACCTTCACGTCATCATCTATCTCATCCATCATAGCATACCTTTTTATAGCTGATACAATTAAACTGACCAATCCCTATATCAAGCAAGAGAATGACAAAAGACTGAGCATTTATAAGTGTACATGTTCGTAATTGTTTTGAATCTGTTCTACACTGGCTATCAAGTTATAGGACCCACCAGCTTGTTGCATACCACTAGAGAGGCACACAAAAGGCTAAGAATATTGGTTGGTAAACCTTTATCAATTGATGGACTGAAAAATTATTTTCATTTTAGTAACATACAAGCAATGCAGATGCAAGCATGAGGTCAATGGGAAGGAAGGAAAGTCCTGGTTCTTGAGGAGGCTTCTATAGTTGAGTGGCACTAACTTTTCAAACAAAGAAAATTTCATATTTCGTTATATTTACATTCTTATTCCATACTAAATGTTTGAAATTTTGAATATTATAGTTTACTCTAAAAGTGATTGGAAGTATGATCATGAGTTTAGAGCCTTTAAGGGGGGAGTAAGAAAAGTTTAGATCAAATTTTCAGATTATTTCTTCCTCATTTGCATCACTGCCTTTTAAACTTCCAGGAACAACTTTTCATCGTGGCATCAAGGTAACAAAGTACTACAAAACTTTCCACCTAGAAATAAATAGGTGCTTTGGTTCAATTACTAAGATAACTTAACTTTCTTTCACTTTGATGCATGCTATGAATGTGTGTAGGTTCGAGATAGGATGTATGAGATGTTGGATTCTACAATTTTGCGGAGAAGTGGCGAAGACTTTCAACAGGATTTCTTAGGATCCTTAGTTATGAAACACTACAAAGATAGAGAAGAGGATGAAAATAAATTCACAGATAAGCAATTGAAGGATAATAATTAACTATGTTGGTTGCAAGCCATGATACCACAATTGCTGCTCTTACATGGCTTATTAAACTTCTTGCTCAGAATTCGATTGTTTTGGAAAGCTTGAGAGTATTGAAGACCCTATACAATATTCTCCATTTTGTGTTCAAAGATTTTAAAATTTAACTTCTTGAATTTGCAGGAAGAACATAGACAAATTGTGGCCAAAAGAAAAGTTGGAACAAATCTTACCTCAGGTAGAAGCTAATAACATGCCCTACACAATCAAAGTGAGTAACAATAGTTTTATTTTTTAGGTAACTAATATTTTTTTTTTTACACTATAAAAAAAGTTACTAATTATGGTTATTTTTTATTTTAGGTATCTGATACATGGAGTATTCCTAACGAATAAACAAATTATTTAGATAAAGATTGATAATTGAAGAATGTTATTAAACTTTCACTATTTTATTATTATAAAGAAACAAAGATATTGTAATATTTACTTGAACTTATAGACAATGTTCCTTGATTTATGATTGTTATATCTAGTTATAAACAAATATAAATTTTTTTATAATTTTTTCTTTTTATTTGATATGTTTTAAGAATTATGTGATTAAAAAAGTGCAATAAATAAAATTAAGGGAATTTGAAACATAAAATAAAAACATAAATAAATAATGAATTGCATTGCAAGGGTAAAATACTTCACCAGGGATTTAAAATTACTGAAAAAACTAGCAAAAGTTTGAAATTCCTGAAAAGTATCGGGGTTTCTAGAATCGTCGGTAAGTAATAGAGGTTCTAAATCTGTCAGCAAGTAATGAGAGTTTCAGAACTGTCGGTAAGTAACGGGGGTTCCAGAAACCTCTGGTAAGTAACGGGGTTCTAAAAATCGCCCGTAAGTAACGGGGGTTAGAGAAACCGCCGGTAAGTAACGGGGGTTCCAGAAAGTGCCACTAAGTAACGTGGGTCCTAGAAATCGCCGGTAAATAATAGAGATTCCAAAAACCGCCGGTAAATAACAAGGGTGTCAGAAACTGTCGATAATCCATTAACAACGTTGGTTTTTTCTAGAAAAAAACCAAACCGCGGATAACGCCTTTAACGGAGTTAAAACCGCCGGGAATGCCAAATATAACACTCTTTTTCTTCAACAACAAAACACATTAACCAAATCACAACTCAAATTGCAATTTTTTACCTTTTATTTAAACGATGCCCATAAACACAAATATTCACCATAATTTTATTTGTTGAAAAAAAGAAATAACATTGAAATGTAATTCAAAAAATTGCATAATAAAAAATAAACACAATTTTGGGAGTAAGAACATAAGCATAAGAGACGGGAAACACTTTATTTTCAACAACCAACCACATTAAGCAAAATCTCATTCACAAATTCTTGTCTTTTAATTAAACGCCCCCGTACACACATATACTCATCTTGTTTTTGTCTACTAAAGAAAAAAATAACATTGAAATGTAATCCAGCAATTTTGCATAATAGAAAACAAAACACAAATTTTGAGACTAAGAACGTGAGCATACAAACATGAATATTTTGAGAGTAAGAAAACCTAGAAAAAGAACAAACTCCAAATAAATAAATAAAACAAATGCTTTTCTAAAAAAAACAAACCACTAAGCATTCCTTCAAAGAGGCAAACTAAGCTTCAATCGAAAAAAGAAATGGTTAGCATTTCTTATGTGGTTTTGAACATGTGAAAATCAGAAAACAACACAACATCTTTCATGGGACAATTGCGAGATATACAAGAATGTATAAAAATGAAAAGAAAGAAACACGATGTGCCAAAGAAGAAGAAAACCTAGGACAAAGACGAGAAATGACGGAGAAGAATGATCAAATTCGTCACTTCCCTTCTTCCTTTCTACGTGGACAGCGAAGCAGAAATCAACAAGAACTGAAAAAGACAAAAAAAAAACCACTATAAGCGATAGGTATATATATACACATGAGCATTTTGGGAAAGCAAAATTTAAAAATCACAAAAAAAAAAAACTACGCAAAAAGACAAGTGTCATCGTCGTATAGTCATGGATATTTTGGAAAAGCAGAATTTGAAAATAACAAAAAAAAAAGACTAAGTATCACCGAAATAGAAATAGGTATTTTGGGAATTTCCATAATACAATTCCTGTGTTATAGGTACAGTAGAAGTTGGTCTATATATATATATATATATATATATATATAAATTCGTCACTTTATTCTTACTAACAACTCTCTTATAATATGTTATTACTTTATATATATTTCACTGAAATAGCGATAAGTTAGAAGTGTATGCATCATGGAATAATTGTAAGTTATTAAATTAATACTAGGACACGTGAAAATAAAGGTCATGTGTGATGATATTGGAGCTGTGAGTAATTGAGCAAGAACATCGATCCCCATATCACATTCACTCACGCATCCTCCGTTGTTTCATCCCTCCTGTCTTTATTTGTTTCCGAGTTTTGTTTGTGCGGTACCATAGTTTGTGTTTGTCTCCTTTAACTTCTCACTCTCTCTTTCTTCAATGGCTTCCTTCTCTCTCATCTCCTCCCCTCCCCTTCTTCCCAAACCCAAAGACCCTTCTTCCCATGCCTTCCCTCACGCTCCCCCCTTCCTTCTTCGAATGCCCCACCAACCTCAACACCTTCAAACCCCTCTTCTTTTGCCAAAGATTCAATCTTCGCGTCACCAAATTGCAGGTATCTCTCTAGTTATTTATCTAGTTCTTTTCACGCTTCTGGGGTTTCTTTTTAAAACTTTTGGGTTGAGATCGTGGCCAAGATCATGCTTGTATTATGGGGTGGGGTGCATTCAACATTCATTCATTTGGATTTCATTGATTATGCTTAGTCTGGCTTTTGTTTTTTCCTCTAATCCTGTCCCACTTAAAAAGTGTTGTGCGTTGCTTAACTTTCATGCTTTGTAGCATTTTCCAGCTTAGGTTTTCAATAAGTTACCACGTTTAGAGTGACTGAAAGATATATTTTTTAGGTGTTAAACTCAAACAAAATCTATACTTCTGGGTAAATTTTAGGTAGAGTTCTGTGAAACGGTGGGCGTGTTGAAATGGTCCTTTTGGATCTGCTTGAAAATAGGATTATAGTTCCCCTTTAGCATTCTCTCACTCTTGCCTTTTTCAGAATAATTCGTGTGTCAGAAAGGTTCAAACCGTGGTAGTTAGTATAGCACGATAATACTGATTTGATACGATTTGGAAGCCTGGTGATGCAAATCATGATGAGTATGGTTTTTGCGTCTGAATTGTCCAGCGTATTGCACAGATCACTCACGTATTGCATGAATTGCGATATCCAAGTGGTTTGCACTATGATTCTGGCACAGCGGCGGTGCTGTCACACTATTGTGTTGCTGGTTTCAATGCAATCTTGATTATCCATGAATTGCGATCTCCTAGTTAATTGCATGATTCCGGCACAGAGGTGCTATTACGCTATTGCCACCTTTTGTGTCTAGCAGGAGTTGCATCATTGTTGCCAGTGTTTTGAGGTTTTTCTAGGGAAAATCTGGTTAGTGTGTTGGTGACAGAACGTGCCGTTTAGGGTTCAGAGTTTAGCTTTATGAAGAGAGCATTGGAAAGAAAATCGGGTCGGGTATGGGCTTTTTGCAGATTGCCTTCACAAGTTATATGTCTTTTGTTTCTTTTAATTTGTTAATTGGTATGTGATATTAAACTCAAAAACCCAAGAAATCACCTAGATTTATGTTAACTTATGTCTATTTTCATTTCTCACGTGTTTCTTTGTGTTAAAGAATCCTAGAGATATTGATCATTGATCATGACTTTGTGCTTTTGTATGTCTTATATATTTGTGTCTGTGCTGTCTCATTCTTGATCATGAATATTACTATTCACAATACAATTCAAATTGCAATTCACAAAATAGGCTTTCCCATTAACATTTAGTATCCCAGTTCAAACCACTCAGTATAAGTTGCAGTTGGAATAGATTCATTCTTTTGAATTGTGTTTAAGTTTTGCGAAGCTTGTAAATCATTTGTAGTCAAAATAACCAGCAGAGGCATGGAATTGTGGAAGGTTGGCATGTAAAATAAGGTTTGTTACTTGTAATTATCTTATTTCCACATGAAAGCCCAGCATACAGGACCTGTTACAATGATGGTTTTTGTAATTAGAGATAGGAAGCATTATAAACCTCAGTATCCTTTTGATTCTTTTATCCATCTTTATCTAAATATCAAGAAAATTGTGTAGCCTAATTGAACATTCATCATTGTATTGAATATTGGTATTGATTCCTAGTTTGAGTTGCTAGCATAATGTAATAGTTTCTTTTCTTTTTCCTCTTGTTTTTGAAGACATTGTGACCAACTTGATAATTTTGAACTGTCATATTCGTTTTCTCATGTGAAGAGCTTGAAAAGTTCATTTGTCCCCACATCCTCCCTCATATTATGGCTATTTTATCAATAGGTTTGGGTGCTTGACCTATTGACCTAACCCAATTGCTGTATATCCAAGTTGTTTATTTTCAGACTTATAGTTTATCTTGAATCATATCATGATGGGATAACCTATGAAATGACATACATAATGTCCCCTCTGCCATAGAAAAGGAAGGATTGGAATAATCCATGTGGGAAGCATCTAAAGTCGTTTGTGTTTATTTATGAGTAAAAAGTTTCTCAATCTCTATGTATGTAACTATGACAAAGGGGTATTTATGTTGAAATACTTCACCCAATGATTCAAGGCTCATGTTTGTTTGTTTCTTGCTTTTAGCTGATCCTGGTTTCAATTTTACATTTATGATATGTCAGTGTGTATTGTGACTTGAATCAATAGATGGGCCTTTAATCATGTGAACTTGTGATTTGGCAGCTACACCAGTTAGCAAAGACTTGTGGGATAATTCGATTCTGAAAAGTGAAACTCCAGTCCTTGTTATATTCTATGCAAATTGGTGTGGACCATGCAGGATGGTTCACCGGATAATCGACGAGATTGCAACAGAGTATGCTGGTAAACTCAAATGCTTCATAGTCAACACAGACACTGACATGGAAATTGCTGAAGACTATGACATTAAGGCTGTACCAGTGGTTTTGATGTTCAAAAATGGTCAGAAATGCGATTCTGTAATAGGTACCATGCCAAAGGAGTTTTATGTGGCTGCTATTGAGAGGGTGCTCAAGTCCTAATCATGGATCTTCGGGAGCAAAACCTTAAATAGGTGAACTTTTTGTTCATTTTCAGTTATATTTTCTTGTAGTTTTCGGACCATGCAGCATTGCCGAGTTCTTGTACATATTGTGTGGTTTTTTTTCCCATAACAGGTGCTGTCGTGTGAGACTGATTTCATAATGAATGTGTCTACAATTTGATTTGAAAGTGTTGTTGAGTTAGAAAGAATATCTTAGTTAAACAATATGTTTGACTATGCACTGTAAAAGAGTATGATTATGTGATGGAATCTGATGCATTCACTGTCATTGGTGATCTCAGATTCTCATCACTTAATGAATAATATTAGCGACTGCTTTTGGTTCTGTGGGAAAGTCATCTAGCACATAGAAAAAAACACATTTGTAGATTAATTCAATATTATATTCCACATTGTATAATTTCAATCTTTCACATTAAGAAATTGAAACCCAGAAGATTTGTGCGTATTGGACATATGCAGTATGAAGCAATTTATACATTGGCTTGAAATAACAAGGAACAACGAATAATATATACAAATGTAACATTAAGGAATATTATATATATAAATAAATGTATAATATGTCAGATATTATATGATGGGTCCCTATTAGTAGATACTAATTCTCTTTGAAATAAGATAAATGAAATAAAAAAGAATAAAATAAAAACATGACTATTGTTTGTTGGTAAGGGCAGATTGGCGTGTTTGAGTGAGATTCTGGTTTTATGATTCCGAATTATTCTTATTGCATCCGTTTTATATTTCAGCCTGTTTCCTCAAGTCGGAAATCTCCTTCACCCAGCAGGAATTTTTCAAATCAGAGACAAACCTGATAAGAACTCATTGTGATTATGGATAATTGCGTTTAAATATTAAAATAGAGAAAATGTTGAAGATTATTAAATTGAATATATATATATATATATATATTAATATTAATATGTTATTGGTTTCTTAAATTTGAGTAAAAATTGAAATTATTTTAAATTCAAAACTTTGATCCAATTTAGTCTCCAATTTTATAAATACGTAAATTTAATTCTTTTAACCAAATTATTAAGTTTATTTAATCAAATGTCTTTGTTAAAATTTAAAACATTTAAGTAACTTTCCTTAATATATCTGAGTATATCTGAGTGTATTTTTTAAACTATAGAAAAATTTTATTTTTATATATATATATATATATATATATATATATATATATATATATATATATATATTTCTCTATTTTACTTTTAATCGAAAGTAGGCACATATTTTGTTTGGGTAGATTTTACCTTAGAGGATATGATTTTACTAACAGATTTTAGAATTTTAATATCAGTCGAGAATAAATCTGTTCATAAAAATAAGTTGGTAACATTTGTCAGTAAATTAAAATTTCTATGATCCATGGATATTTTTGTTGTTATTGTACCGTTAATAATTTACAACTTTTATTATTGATGAATCTACTGATTTAGAAAAAAATTATTTGGTATAAGAGCGGAAAATTTCCCACCAATTATGATGAAATGATTTTATATGTTAAGTGGAGATGAGTGAGAAAAGGAAGAGAACAAAAAGAGAAGGAGGGGGAGAATCCAATAATAATATTTATCGATGACTAAAATTTGTCTGTAATTACCAATAAATTTGTGATTGTCGATAATTACCAATGGGTTGAATGATCTGCTAGTAAAATTTCTCAATGACCATTCTACCAACTAATTTTTGGATGTCGATAATTAGATATTTTCTTGTAGTGAACCATGTTCACTTATTATATTTTGTTAAAAATGTTATGTCATTCTTTATTATATTAGTGGGAGGTTTCTTTCACGTGAATCAATGGATGACGATTAGACAAAATATTAGTTGAACATGAAAGTCAATCATGTCCTACTATGTTCTTTGTCTAAGTAAGAATTTTTGAAAGTTCATTTTGTGATGATTTTAAAGGAGATGTGACATACTTTAACTTTTTTCCTGTGAAGGTTCATACACCCAATGTCTCTCGCACTTGATAGAATTTAATATTCTTCATTTTCAAGTGTGAGAGTCTCACTCGTCCGATGAGCTATAGTCTTACTTGTTTATTTTACTAACTGTTGTCTTAACCCCTTATAACTTTATTTTTTAGTAAATATGTCTAATATCTTCTTAATTGAATAATTATTCGTCGAATCTTATCTCTTGAAAAATCTTTTAAATAAAATAAATCTTTTAAATTAAATAATTAATAAACCACTTTGGATATATATATATATATATATATATATATATATATATATATATATATATATATATATATATATATATATATATATATTTTTATATTTTTTTTTTTTATTTTATTTAATTTTTTTTTTTTTTTTATTTTTTTTTTTTTATATT
>Ga0099822_1006405_pt1 | contig 15335 bp, 6 predicted proteins | sample CowpeawhiteBW_FD_76839 | JGI IMG/M metagenome (GOLD analysis project Ga0099822, IMG submission 76839) | Root nodule microbial communities of legume samples collected from California USA - Cow pea white BW | ecosystem: Host-associated > Plants > Roots > Nodule | place: USA: California | collected...
AAAAAACACACCCACGTAATAGGGATACGCACAAAAAAACACAAACACCAATTACGGGGTCATATTTTGGGCAAAAAACCCACACCAAAATAAAAAAAAATTTTTTTCCCCCCCCACAAAAAAAAAAAAAAAAAAGAAATTGAGCCAGTGAGGCAGTGATTGCATGTGGGCATCCACCGCAAGGACCGATTCAAGTGCTTGGGGACCTCTGCTTATTTCCTTTATTTACCCTTTTCCTAATATATGTATTTTTTTATATGAAGCATTGGCTTTTGAAGAAAAAGAAGAAGATGAAGAAAAGAAGAAAAGGGGTGCACAATAATTATACAACGCGTGCTGTCCATAGTTATAAGTAGAACTGACCTGCCATCTCCATGGATTGAAGTGTTGAGGTTGGTCAAAAAGTGAAGGATCCAGATGCACGGCTGCAATCACCGGAAGGACTTTCCACCCACATGGAATGTCATAACCTTTCAAACACATACACACACACACACCATTTTCAATTCCATTTCCGCCCACTTTAATTTCCCTTTACCATAACACCTAAACCATCACAATTTTTCATCTTTCTACCAAACAAATACACAAATTCCCTACCTTTATAATTCACGTCTTTCAGAGCCTTCCTGTGGAGAAACCTCACAACATTTCCCAACCTCAGTGTCTCGTTCACAACCTTCACAGAATATAACAGACAATTTCATAACTGCTTTACTCAAATCTTATATTTTGCTTGTGTTATCAAATGTACTTATAATAATAATGCCGTTCTGTTGCAACTGCTGAGTTGTGTAGTAGTACTGTAAAAACATTCACTTACACAATGAGTGAATTCCATGCGTTTGTAATCGTCCCATGTGAGTTCCACTTCCCCTGCTTGTTTCTTGGCTCTGGCAATTTCACTGTGTTCTTCCTGTTTATTTTGCACAAAAGTGAAAAAAAAAAAAAGAAGGTAATTATCGAAAGTAAAGTATGTGTGAGAAGGTGGACAGGGTGAGAAAAGTGTCGATAGATACTGTTGGACGTGGCGTCATGGTTGTACTTGCTTACCCTTAACTGTTGCATAGCTTGAGGACAACCGGGCAAAAAGTAAATGGCTAGAGCTATGGCTACCGACGAAGTTTCGTGGCCGGCGAAGAGCAAGCTAAGAATCAAGTCCAGAATCTGTTCGGTCGAGAGATTCGAGTGCTTCAAAACCCAGTTCAGAAGATCGTCTTCCTCCAAACCCTCGTTTCCCTCTTGGATTCTCTTCACTCTCTCTTCCATTTTCCCCTCTATGAACTTCAGTATGGTGGACCTAGACTGAGAAACATGGACAGACATCACAGGATTAAAAAAATCACCAAAAAATGAAACAATTCTTTATTATATTTATTATTGTTATTGTTACCTTTAACGCCTTTCGGTATGCAGTTCCAGGTAGATTCAATGGCGCGGATACCACCCCTTTCATGAAAGTGACATACTCTTTCTTGAGTTGCTCTGTCTCGATTTCCCCAGGATCCATGCTCATGATATGCTTGGCCATGAGATTGAAGGTGAACTGTGATTTGCAAAAAAGCCAATTGAGAGTGACACAGACATGAAAAAACATGAGATTGAAGGTGAAACAAAAAGTACCTTCTTGGCTTCATCCTGGGCCGAGAATGTGCAATTTTGGTTCCAAGAGTTTAGAACCAAGAGGGTGTGTTTCTCCACCTCTTTCAAGAGGTGGGTTCTGAGCCTGGCGTGGCTCAGAAAGTTGAGTGATATAACCCGCATGTCTCTGTGCATGTCGCCAACTAAGACCAACATGGACCATTTCCCGAGTATTCCACCAATGCTTCTGGGGTAGCTGCACTCGAACAGTTTCCCCTCGTTCTGTAGAATGAACCTGTTGAGTCCTGCGTCTGCTGACACTATTGCTGGCTCCCCAAATAGCTTCGACTTGTAAATTGTACCGTACCTGAAAACAAACATTGCCATCATGTTCATTATGCAAAAATATTCAAGCTTTTTTAGTTTTGGAGCGATTGGTGGTGGTTAAGTAATTTATTTACCTTGCTATGTGCTGCTCCATGAATTCCCCTATTGTGGTAGCAGAATAAGGCTTCAAATACCCAATGGTTTCACCGAGGAATGGCCAACCCATGTTACCGGGGGGGAGATTGAGCCTGGGTTTGGTTTGTTTTCTTTTGATAAGAATGAAGAAGACGAAGAAGAAGATTGGGAGAAGAGGAAGAATGGACGAAGGAGAGTAGAAAGTTAGATGCGAGTCAGACATGGATTCTGATCTTTCTAATCTTTCTCTCTCTTTCTTTGTTGTGTGTGTGGTGTGGGTGTGTGTTTTAAGCCAAAAAAAAAATAGAGTACTTGCGGTGTGTTATGTTGGTGTTGTGTGCAGTTTTGGTTGGTATAAGAAAAGAAAAGAAAAGAGAAAAAAACTAGAAAAGGTTTTGCATTTTATGGCGTAATAAAATGAGGAAAGGAATGGAAAATGGAGCTAATGAGAGCGTGAAGCCAATAGGGTGCTTTTATAAGCTTCTCTTCTGACTTTAAGCGAAAACAGCGGAAAGTAGGAAGCAGCAAATTGGCTTTACACTTTGGAAAACAGTAAGCTTTACGATTTTAATCTTGTTTATGCTTTAATTATATTTCATTAACTCATCATTCTACTTTTAATTTATTTAAAGAAAAAAAAATCTATGTGCTACCTTTCTTCTGTTCCATTATACTTTAGGCTAACCCACCCTACCAAGTACTAACCACTGTTGCTTTTGGGAGAGACCTTCTTCCAGGCATGCAGGGATTAATCAATACTTTGTCTTTTCCTTTCTGCTTCTCTTTCACTCCCTCTTCTCTTCTTTCTTCTTTCTTCTTTCTTCTTTTCTTTCGCTTCTTTTCCAAACGCCTTGCTCAAAAAAAAGTTGAAAGTGATATCTTCTTCTCTTAACTTGTTAGGCAGAGAACATGCTCCTCTTTTTCAAATACATCCAATTCAAAATATGTTTAATCTATTTTTTCTTTTTAAGTATTTTTAGACTCGTGAAAACGTGGTGCTACACCTAGATACAAATATCTCTACACTTTTTTTTTTTTTTACTTTAGCTTTTTTAAAACACTGTTTTCAAGATTAAGTAAAATTGAGAATTAAATATGTTTATGATTCTTTAATTTTTGTTAAATCTTAGAATCAGTTTATCTCGAAACTTTGAACCAATTTAGTTCTTCATTTTTTAAATACGTGGATTTATTCTTTTTAATCAAAATTTATTATATTTATTTGATGTTTCGTACGTATTTCAAAATTGTATTTGAGTTGTTTATATTATTTGAGATATTTTTGTTTTAATATTAAGTCAAATACTATTATGAAACACGTTTGAAATGTCAAATAAATTTAACAAAATTTGATCAAAAGAACTAAATCTACGTATTTGAAAAGATAAATGATTAAATTGGTCCAAAGTTTCAAAATAAACTAATTTCAAAATTTACTAAAAATTAAAGAATAAAAATATATTTAATCTTAAATAAAAGAGGGAGAAAATATTTAGATGTGTCTTCAGGCGAAATATGAATCCCATCCCATGTTTTTTAATGAATTGTTTTCAGTGCTTTTCTTATTGTTCGTTAGAATTTTTTAATAATATTACACTTTGATTAAATTTAACCAAGAGCCTCTTATTCAAAAATACTCAACAATTATCGAAAGGGCCTAGACTTTGATTGGTTTTTCAGGTGATCATTATGACTTTCAATTGTTTTCCAAACATAAAACTAAAAAGTCCTGCTAATAAGTGCATCCACCGCTTAAATAATTAGATGGATTTTTTTTTATTATAAATTGTATAAGTAAATTAAGGGTAGCATTTTAAGTAATTTTAAGTTAATTCTTCAATATTACATTTTATTTTCTATCGGCAATAGTTGTTAGTTTTATTAGTAGTTTTTTTTAACTTATATCGAAATTCGTTTAACTTAGATAATTATCGGTCCTTACTTATATTCTGAATAATTGAGTGGACTAACTTTAAGTTTTATCCAATTTTACAAAATTAAAATTATTTTATAAGATGAGATTTGTGAAAAAAATATATATCTTCATTGTGAAATTAGATTGTCCAATAATAATCCAGTAGTGCATAATACCTTACAATAAATTTTACTATAACAAATTTTATACTTGAGATTTGCAAATATATATATATATATATATAACATAATAAAGTAATAATTAATTAATTTTTTATAATAAAATAAAGTTACGTTGGCTTTTAGCTAAAAAATATTACACATAAAGAATTTCTTGTAAGGTCAATATTGTGAAAATACTTAATTTCTTTAAGTATTTTTATGACAATTTAAAAAAATATTTTACCATTTGAATGCATATTTATTAAACCATTGGAAGGCAAATAATTGAAAAATTGTCGGTGGTTTACTGTGAGGTTGGTTATAGAAATCCAACAGAAAGAAAAGTTATATAAAAGCAATTAAGTAATTAAAATAAAATATAAAAACATGGAAAAAGGTTATCTCCTTGTATGTAGTTATAAATGAAAATGTATAAAGTTGATTCAATTTATAAAAAAATTTCAATTCAGCTGCTAGATTTGTTATTTTTATTATAAGAAATAGTAAACGATGTAAGAGTAAAATTACAACTAATATCGATTAATCATCTCTTTTTATTAAAAAAAAATCAAAAGTAAAAATCATGTCGTATTAATGTCAATATAATAGAATCTTTAAAAGTAATTCTTATTTAATCTTCAAAGCAAAAACCTATATATTTAAAACAAAATGATATCCAAATATTAATGTTGATCGTTTGGTTATCGTGACACATGATGAATGTTTTAGTCACAAAATTATATATGAATATAGAATTAATATAAGTATTGCCAAAAGGTAAACAAGTAATAACTAATTCAAAAGGAAGGGGTTTTTGAGAGAAATATTTATATAAAACATAATGTAAAAACTATCCAGATATTTATATGAATAATTTCAACATTTTAAGTGTTTGACGAGAGATTTCTTTATATAATGCAAGTTATATTTCTTATGTTTTAAATATTTTCACGAGGCACATAATATGAACACCACAAATCTCCTGATTAACGTGGAGAAAAAAATAGTTACATCAAATTATATTGTTATTTTTATTTCATGAATAAATAATATACACATAATTTGGAATGAAATATAAAAACTATTTATATACAAATCATGAAAATAAACATTTAAATTACATAATAATAATATTATTATTATTATTAAACTACATTCATTTTTTATGTTTAAAGAATGTGTATTACACAATCGACTTTACAAGGACACTACTAATCTATAAATAATAAAATATATTAATATCTAAAAAACAAAAAGTAAATAATCATATTCATGTCAATAGAATATTAAATAAATTAAATGTGTACAAAACAAAAAAAAGTTTTTAAAATAAAATATGTATCACACAAGTATAAAAATATAAACATATCAATCATTCAAAAATTTAAATATAATACATTAACCCAATCTAATCCTTGCGTCGCATAAATATTTATTTAAGTAAAATTATAATGACATTATTATATTTAGTTGGACCGATTTGATTGTGAACCAAACCAGCCAGTAGTTAACTTCGTCTTGATTTATTAGGTACCTAAATCAATGTTTAAATCCTGATTAAATTGGGTTAAACATAATCAGATTAGTCGGATTGAATTAAATAGAATAAAGTCGTATAAAGATATATTTGGACATTTTTTCATGAACTCTTAAAGAAAAACAAATATTAAAAATTCTCCTTCTTTAAAATATTTTTTAGTTATATAAAACAATTTTTACAAATTAACTCGTAAAAAATTTTGTCTAAAATTTATTTTAGAAGAGTGCAGTCAAAGCATCTCAAATGCAAAATTATTACAAGAAAACAAACTTGTACATTTTAACGGTAACGAAACCCAGTCAATGATTATATCAATAATATTGCTTTCAAAGTATCCAAAAAAAAAAACACCACAGTCGCCGGTAACTTATCAAACAGTCTCTGTTTTCTTTTCTTTTTCTTTCGTCCTCCTCCTATTTTTATTTTTTATTTCAGAGAGAATAATACACTATAAATATTTTTTAACAAAATTTGATAAATTAGTAAAAGATATTATTTTTATTAAAAAATAAAAAATTAATCTACTTTACTTCTATTTATAAAAAAATTGTCAAGAGATTCTTTTGTCAAAAACTTATTTTTTTCTCTACCTCGTCTCATTCATCTCTCCATATATATTAAAAAAAATCGCTGAGATTTGACAATAAATTTTTTATCTGATTTGCGGTTAGATATATCATTAGTAATACAAATTGTAATTTATCAATGGCAAAATTTTACTGTGAATAATTATAGTTATAAATTACTGATAAAAATACCCTTCATTAATTGTACATGTAATTTATCTACTGATTTATTGCCAACAAAAAATATACGTAATTAAATTCAACTGTGAAATGTATCGATAAATATACGTCATTTAAGAATTAAACTTTTCTCCAGTAAAATAGAGATTAAATCCAGGTCCAAATACATTTACAAAGGTAATTAAAGAGGTAATTTTGATATTGAAGATAGAAATTTGAGTTATGGTGAAGTGGTTGAAAGAAAGTGATTGGATGGTGTAAACAGCAGGAATCACGGGCTTAATGATGTCGGCGTGGTGAATGAATTTGGATCTGCATGTACCATACCACTATACTAACATCTTAGTAACGTAGTATTAACATATCAATTTTAATTTCATGCCCACTTGTGGAACCCACACTAAATAATTCACCTCCCAATGGACCCAAAAGCTTTCTCAAACCTATACTAACTTAACTACTCTTTCATTCTCATTGCCATCAATCTTCAAATTTAAACTTCTCTTCATCTTTTAACCAATCATTTATCTTATTTACTTTCTTTTCTATTGACAATAAAGGTCAAATGCATTCAAACAAAGTATAATTATCTTATATTTTAATATCAAATTTTGTGGATGAAATTAAGTATTTTTCTATAAGACATAATTATCTTATAATTTTGTATTTTCATAACATTTATTTGATATAATAATAGATGATGCGTTAAGTTTGAAAGATAAATGAAACTTAATGAATATGTCCGTAAGAAAATATATTAATCAAGTTGGTAAACTTTGTAAGTTGTATAGTATTAATGTCGAGTCATTAAATTTTTCTAGTGAGTATTGAAAATTATATTACAGGAGTTAATTCAAATTCAGAAATTTAATCTATCTAATCCAAAAGAGTTGGCTGAAGAAAAAAGTATAGACAAAGATTTTCCATCGAAATCTTGTCTTAGATTCGAGACAAAAATGTTTTATTTGGTTTTATGTAGAGAGGACAACACGGAGTACCAGATAAATTATGGAAAGTGTTCAAGATGTAAAAAACTTCAAGTAATAATTGTTGGATATAGTTGTTCATTTGGATTTAGTAGGTTAACAGAGTATAACATTTTGCAATATTATTCCTTAAAATTGAAATTCTAACTATTAAATCTAAAGTTATGAATAAATTATTCACTGTCTTTAAACATATATGTTAACAGGTTAAATTACTAGTAAGTCTTGAACTATTTTTTTTAATTGAGTCTTTTAAGTATGTATTTTTTTTTCTTTTTATTGAGACTCCAAAATTTTAAAATTTATCTCAAATTTTATTTTGTGGTAGGTTCAGGTCATCAGTAACTGATATCAAGAATTTACTATTTTTTTTTGGAACCCGATTAAAAAATAGCTTAGCAATATATTCGAAATTTTCAAATAACACAAAGAGTTATATAATACTTTAACCATGGTAATATTATCAAGTTCATCACATTTTTTAAAAATTTATAATTAAGACATTAATTAATAGTTGTTTTTTTGTTAGAGTTTAAATGTGATAAAATATGATGACTTTAATAATATATAAACAAGAAAGATCTATAAAATTTTGAGTCAATATAGTGTCTTGTTTCTTACTAGAGTTCATAGTATTATCTTATAGTGTGTTTAGATTATAAAGTTTTAGAAGATAATTTATTTTCATAGAAAATTTAAAATATATGTGTTTTGGTTAAAAAAATATAAAGAATTTGAAATTACCAGAATTTATGAGAGTAACATAATTTCTTAAATTATAACATTTAAAATTTTACATAAAAAGAAAATTTTTGAAATCTTCCTACTTTCTCATTTTCAAATATGTCTTTTCTTTTTTTAATTTTTTTCAATTTTATTTTTGGTATAGACATCATTAAATCAACTCTGGTCAGAATGTGACTTAGTTTTGTGTTTTTTCAATTGATATCATCAAAATTTATTTCAGAATAAAATCGACTGTAGTTAGTTTTTAATCATCATTGTGTTTTTTATTTTTCAATATAAACTAGTGTTATTTTTTAGATGATATTATTTAGATTTTTTTCTTATCAACATTATCAATATTGTTTAATTAATGTTAAAAAAATTGGAATTGGTATTGATTGAAATTATTTTAAGTTCATGTTCTTCAAAATTGTTGTATAATCAATATTATAATATTAATAATTTTGATAAACATAATTATACTTAGTTTTTTGCCCATATTTATGGTTGATCGTTGAAATAGTTATCTACATATAAAAATCAAGACTATTTTTAGTTGAAATTTTTGCGTACTAATAATTAAAATGTTTATATAAATAATATAATTAAAGAGTAATAAAAAAACCGTAAAGCATTTTATAAATTAAATAATTTAAAATGAAAACAATTCGTATATTTGAATTTCATAGAAATAGTTAAATTTTCTATCTAAACACCATGTTAAAATTTTGATTTAAAGATGATATTATGTTGAGTTGACTTATTGACAAATATATCTGAGTAGTTTTTTAACATTGGAATCTGTCAACATAAATAAATATTTACGTGAGTAAATTTCTTAACTTTTGACAATGTTAGTGCTTTTAATGACTCTTTTGTAGTTAAAATTAAAAGCTTCACATAATAATAAATATATATTTCTAATGAAAACTTTATTATGCAAATTAATAAGATAAAACTAAATCATATTAATGAGTAATAAAAAAACCGTAAAATAACACGAACGTTCTTTCCTAAATTATCGGTCAAATGTTTATGAGTTGTAAGTTTTGAAAAGGTAATCCATCTTTTAGTTTTAAAAGATTTAAACCTTATTATAATCAATTATTAAAATTAGTTTAAATTTAGGTGATTTTAAGCATTAGAAGCTTATACTTTTGCAACTTGTAGTTTTAAAACAAATAAACTTAGATTATGTTAGGAAGTGAAAAGGAAAATGAAGGGGAAAAAGACCCATCATAAGGATAAGAGAAATAATGCATAAAGCATAAAGAAAGCAGGCACTCGTGCGGGTGGGCAGCATGGCCAATCATTGCTTCCATGGGGCTATCATGAAACATCCACGTGGCTGGACCACACGTGTGAATGAGAAGACATTTACGAATCAAAATTCACCAACAACCCTTTTCTTAATTTATTCACACCTTCATTCTTTCAACCTTTCAACTTTACAAACACTAATTTCTGCATTAATTCTCTTTTTCAACTTATTTTTGTTTTCAAAAAACATACTTGTTTAATCGGGAAGGAACAAACACGAGCTTCATATTTCATCTGTTTATTTAATTTCGGAGTCAACTATAGTGTTTCAACAAACAAGCACACGAGCAATGATGAATTTGCTTAATAATTTTTGAAGGCATCATTTTTCTTGATCAAATTAAAAAAATATCTACACCCAATTGAGTCGCCAAGAAAGAAAATTCGTGCAACTTTTATATATTTCGTCACTTTTTCCATTTATTATTTTCTCTAATATTTCTTCTACTTTTTATCCCAATTTTTGTTCCCACTCAAGATAAGAACTGAAAATTAAGTTGGTACCGTTAACCGAACAACCTCATCGACAGAAAAGTAAGACCAATTCAAAGGCGCGTATGATCTCATTTTTCCGTCTAATTAAACCTTAGAAATATGAAAAGAAACGAAAACTGTTTGTCGAGGTGACTACATACACTGCATGATTAGGCATAATAGTAAGTATAATGATAACCCTAGGTAGAGTGTAGGGAGACATTTTTGAAGAGTAACTTTTATGATTGTGTTTGGCTTAATCTTTGCGGTGGTTAATTTTGGTTAGAAAAGAAAGAAAACAGTTCCATTAAACGCAGAATTTGGAAGTGATGCAGTGACATATATATACATAGAGCAGATGATGATGTTTGAAAGCGTTTGTGTCCGTTGGATTTGAGATGCAATTGGGTCCCTGATGAAGACGCAGAGTGGTGGGCAGAGGGGGCCAGCAATGAATACGAGGAGTGTCAAAGCAAAGAAAATATCATGAAAATAATGATAAGAGATAGGGCGAACCCACGTGTGGCTGGTTACAACCAGAGAGAAAAACAGAAGAGAATCTCAATAAATAAATAATAAAAATATATATTTATACTTGCAGTGACATTTATATTCCTTTTGCTGGGAAAGGACAAACGCGCGTGCCATAACGACACTGTACGGATTTATTAAGCATGGTCTACTTGGTGTTGTAGTAACCAGAAGAAGTGAACAGCTAGCAATAGGAAGGTTTGAAGTGTTATGAATTGAATCGAATCGAAAGAAATAAGCAAAAAGAAACAAATTAAGGTTCAAAGATGAAAGTTGAAAGAGCAGTGAATAGAGAAGATGGTGTGTTTAGCAAACCAAGGGAAGCTTCAATCATTGCTCACGCGCGGCTCTGCCTCTAAACGTGGCCACACAATCCCCTAAGCACATTGTCAGCTATCATCATAGCCCTCATGCACACAACCTTTGACCATTTTTCATCACAAACCAAACAAAACAAAACATCATATATATACACTCTCCTTATACCAACGTTACTTATACGAGTATTGGATTTATTAAGATTCATATTCAAAAGATAACAAAAAGCAAGGGATCATAGATTACCTAAATACTTTCTTTTGCCTTTGCTATATGCACCTTTCCATTTCCCTTCTTTCATACTGCTTGGTTCAGACACTATCATGTTTCCAGACAAAGTTTTCATGATTCAAAACAAAAGTGCGCATTATTCTTTACATCACATTAAACTACACAATCAATGTTTAATCTCCCACTCTTTTTATCCCTATAATTAATGCTACTGCCACACACTTTCACCACAGTTTATTACGTCAATTGCTAACCAACTAACCATTCAAACAATATATCCTCTATTTTATGGCCCATATACTTTTATGTCCTTTCGGAGGTTATAAATATTCTTCTCATTATTATTTTTTGGTTTAATTCATTGTTTTCTATTTTTTTTCAAAAATTTAAATTAGTTCTCAAATTTATTTAAGTTTTAATTTAGTGTTAATTTTTTTTAAAATTATTGTAATTTAATTTTTTTCATTAAATTTATTAAAATAAATCAATATTTTTTTATTAAAATTGATTTTATGATTATGTTAATTATATTAATAAAACAAATTATTTTTATCAATAATTTTAATTTTGATGAAAAATTCTTAATCCATTTCAAATAATTTAACGAAAAGAATCATGTTATATCAAATTTTTAAAAATAAAAATCAAATTAAAATTAAAAAAATAAGAAAACCAATTTAATATTTTTGAATAAAAGAGTAATTAAACCTTATCTTCTTTATGCTAAATTTCATCGACATGATATAGCAACAATAAATTAACTTTTGACAAATAATATTATATGAATGATTATTTTACTCAATTTATCTTCATAATGTGTTTCCAGTTTAGAAGGTCTTGTATATTTAATTTATATTATAATTTTTTTTCTTCAAAATATAATATCTCTAGTACATATACACTTATGTTTATTTTGATTTAATTATTAAATTAAAACCGTGTATGATGTTTGAATAGTATAGATTTAGAGTTTAATTGAAACAATGTATTGGTGTAAATATTTTTATATTATCCACTAATTAAAACCTACTTTAGATACGACTACTAAAGTAATAACCGCAAAATTCATTATTTCTTTTCATATATAAATAGTTCATGTTTGGATAATTGGGTAAATAATTGTGGTCTATTTGTTTTAATTAATCTTCTGTATTTCTTCAAAGAATACAAACATGGAATGAAAAATTATATGGTCGTACGGACCCACTTGTGGCAGAGTATCTTCTAGCTGTCCTTAATCTTCTATTTTGATATTATTTTGAATTATTTTCATTTTATTTGAATATCACTATTCACATTATCACTTTAATTTTTTATTTGAATAAAAGATTATGATGAAATATAAAAAAAAAATACAACCAAATAGCATTCAAACTTCTGATAAAGAAAATCATGCAAACGTAAATTTAAACTAACTTCAAGTGACTTTACAAAAAAAAAAATACAGTTGACATATGGAAGACAATAGTCTCATTTAACAATAATTAAGAAAATAACAATGCAGATTAATCAAGAAATAGATTTATATTGATAAATAAATATTTTCAATAATATCTATTGATAAACATCGTTATCAATTTTTATTAATAAAATTTTAATATTACATCTATTGAAAAAAGTCTTTTATTGGTATAATAAAAAAAACTTTGTTAACATAATACAGAAAAATAGTTTTATCTATATTAGTAGAAAAAAAAATCCTTACTAACTTTGATTGAAAAAATAACTATCATTCATGAAAAAATTCGAAATCACATTAACTAAAAATAATTTATTTGATGTGAACTGAAAAATTGCACTTGACATTAGTTGATAAATATATGTTGAACTGTTTAAATCAAATTTATGCTATAATCTTTGAAAATATAAAAATAAATATTTAATTAACATATCATCGTTATTTTCATTAGACCCAAAACTTAAACCCAAATAAGAAAAAACAAATTAATAATAATAAAGACATAACAATAAAAATATAATTAGGGAAGGAAAGAAAAACCACACTTTATGTAGTTTATGTGATTTTGAAGGAGAAGAAGGACAACAACAAAATTGTTCACATACATAATTTTTTATACGTTTGCGTATATAATTTATTATTATACAATAATAATTAGTTATGGGTGTTTATCTTTTTCTATTATAATACTAAATTATTAAAAAAATATTATCAATAAAAAAACTATTTTTTCTCATTTTTTCATCGATTTCATTTCATCTAAATAATTTCATTTTTTAAAACTTTTTTCCTTTTTTTCTTTTTAACACTTTATTTTTTATATTTCTATTTAAAACAACTAAAAAGAATAAGAAAATATTTTGATTGATTTAACATGAAAAGAAAAATATAAGTAAAGGATAATAAAATAAATGCTATGAATAAAAAAATGATAAAATAAAAGAAAAGCAACAAAATTAATTCCGTCCTCCACCTCTCTACCGTATGAGGCATTAGATTTTGTGTCACAGTGTAGAAATGATGGAGCAGTTAATGTTGCACACCCATCACATTAATGAACCTAATCTTTCTTCGTCTCCGAGAATGCAAACAATATTCCTGATCATGAATTGAAGTTTACGCGTAACAATTATACTCTCAAATACTGGGATTCACAATGAAAATTCATATTTATGATTAAAAAAAAATGCAAATTTTGTTTTATTCAATTAATTTTTTAATGTTAAATTAAACCTAAAATTTCTACAGTAACATGGTATTAAAATTGTGATGAAGATGAGAAGTGATACACTTTTTCTTTCGGCTACTGTCTCGTCAAATATATATATATATAGTCCCCACTTACGTCTTCATGCTTTTGTTCATCCAATATATAAATATAAATATTTGTGCCTAAACCCTAAACAATTACAACCACCATTCAATGAATCAATTCCAAATATAAGTCTTCACACACAAGTTTCTGCAGTTGGATAAAAACGTCTTTTAAGTTAAGATTAACAAGACATGATGAGCTACGGCTTCTCGAATTAAATCACAGATACTTAATCACATAAAAAATTATCGAAAAGATATTAAATAATTATAAATCTAACTCATAAGAAATTACACTATTTTCAACACAAACATAACAAATTTATTTTTTTTTTTTTTTTTTTGTGTTCAACTTTCTTAAGATAAGACAAATACAATCCTTAAACTAATAATATATATGTATTCATCACTTTGTTTAAACTTGGTGGAATTACTATAGCTCTTCAATCAACAAATATAATGAATAATCAATTATATTTCCCATGCATGAGTGATGAATACGACATCAATTTATATATATGTGAATATATAGGTAGGTTAAGGAATATAATGGTTTGGCTTAGGTCTGGTTTTTTGTTGTTGGTGGGGTAGATAGCTTATCATTATCACCGAGTTTCTGCATATAGTAAACGAATTTCAGGATATATGCTATGAAATGAAAGCAAGCACCACTTAGATAAGATATTCAAATGTTATTTCTTCAAACCCAAAAACGGAATAGCATTGGATCTTACGGAACAAATAAAGAGTTCAATCTCTGTTTAATGCCAATATGACTTTAAATTAAACAAAACAAATTATGCAAATTTGTTGTGTATTAGGAAGGTGCGAGTATGGCAACCAAAATTCTGCCAATATAGACTCAGATAAGAGGTATAATTTTAATCATTTAAATTATAAGGTTAAAACTACATATATTTATTTGTTTAATATATCAGTAAATGGAATTTGAATTGCATTTCATATTAAATTAGATTTTTATTACCGGGAGATAATAGCATGAATTTAGACGATTAAAATCAGATATACGTACATAACTTATTATAAACTCTTAATCTTTTTATCTATCTATCTAAACAACAACAATAATTACGTTATTGACTAATAATGAAAAATATAATAATATAGGAAATCCACATTTTTACCTCGCAAACGAATATTTGAGGTTCACTGATTTTATTATAGGATGACTGGTTTTTGAGATGTTGATTTATCATCAAACTACTAAAAAATGTCTAATTTTAAGAACTTTGTATATGTAATGTTTAACTCGTAATTAAAAAATTTATGGTAGGATCTCACATTCACTAATAATATAACTAAAATGTTGCATAGAAAATAGAAATAACTCTTATTATAATCTAAATTTTTAGGGTTAATTAAGTTTGACCAAAATCTAGTAACTCTGAATCCTGGTGTTATAACAGCAAAACAATTCATGAACAATGATTGCACATGCATAAGACTATATATATATATATATATATATATATATATATATATATATATATATATATATCTATGATGTTTGTGTTATATAAAATATAATATGCTTTCATAGAAACCATACA
>Ga0099822_1006407_pt1 | contig 15330 bp, 8 predicted proteins | sample CowpeawhiteBW_FD_76839 | JGI IMG/M metagenome (GOLD analysis project Ga0099822, IMG submission 76839) | Root nodule microbial communities of legume samples collected from California USA - Cow pea white BW | ecosystem: Host-associated > Plants > Roots > Nodule | place: USA: California | collected...
ATTAAGGAATACGACACCAACCATAAGGTCCAAGATTAAAAAAAAAAAAAAAACACTGTTTATTTTTCTTAGATCAAAATAAATTCTGTGCACTATTTGAAATTATTTTGCAATCTAATTTCATACAAAATTTCATATTATTTTTTAAGCTAATATATTAATGGAATGTACATTAATTTGATTAATTATATTATATTTTCATTTCCTATGACTCCATTTTAAACCATGAATACATTAAAGTGAATAAACATAAGTTGTATTATGATAAGATGTGATAAAGCTTAATTCTTTTATCTTTTATGGAAAAGATAAAATGTCATAAACATCAATGAAAAGATGAACATATATATAGTTGATCATTTCATGCTCGCATAATAAAGCATGAACTTGAAGCATGAATGTAACATAGATTTACATTGAATGAACAATTATTTGCAGATATGGAAAAACTGGGATTTACAAGGCATTGATGTTTGGAAATCCAAGTGTGATGGTGACAACGCCAGAAGCATGCAAAAGGGTGTTGACAGATGACAACAAATTCACTGTTGGATGGCCTCGTGCCACAGTAGAGCTGATGGGAAAAAAGTCTTTCATTTCAATATCCTACGAAGAACACAAACACCTTAGGCGTCTAACATCTGCTTCCATCAATGGCTATGAAGCACTCTCTGTTTACCTTACATATATCGAAGAAGCTGTCATAAGTTCATTGGAGAAATGGAGCACCATGGGAGACATTGAGTTTTTGACTGAACTGCGCAAACTTACTTTCAAATCATTACACATATTTTTCTTGGTGAAGTAAAGGAAGATGCGCATGTTATGGAGAATTTAGAAAAAGAATTCACTGCACTTAATTATGGACTTAGAGCCATGCCCATTAACCTTCCTGGATTTGGATTCTATACAGCACTCAAGGTAACTTAGTTTTCATCACTTTCTTACTTCATGTCTATTCAATTTGTATCAATGCAATATGTTATGTTATAAATTTACTTTTTACAATTTCAGGCAAGGAAAAATCTGTTGGCCATATTTCTTCCTGTTGTGGATAAACGAATAAATGAAAGGAAAAATCCCCGGCAAAAAGGCCAAAGATATGATGAATGCTTTGATAGATGTTGAAGATGAAAATGGAAAGAAATTGAGTGGTGAAGACATCACTGATATCTTGTTGATGTACTTGAATGCTGGTCATGAATCCTCAGGACATATTATCATGTGGACAACCTATTTCCTTCAAACCCATCCACACTTCTTCAAGAAAGCTAAGGTATCAACCATGTAACAATTTTCTTAATTATTAGTTCAACTTTACTTCTCACCATTATTCATTTGCTTAAACAGGAAGAACAAGAAGAAATTGTAAGGAAAAGGCCTCCAACGCAAAAAGGGTTGTCACTAGCAGAAGTTCGAAAGATGGAATATCTATCCAAGGTACAGAAGATAAATGGTTGATCAATGGTTACTTTCATAATATATCTCTGTTTTGATTTGTTTACATTGCAAAGGTGATTGATGAAACACTGCGACTGATCTCATTCTCACTTACGGTTTTTCGGGAGGCAAAATCTGATGTCAATATCAATGGTTAGTACATATATTCAGTCATAATCTATCATTCCAATGAATGTTAGAATTATCTACTTGTATTATGAATGTGCTGTAGCTAAATATTAGTGCAACACAACTTCAAATATTTTATTCATAGCACTATAGACATATATACACTAACTGCACTTTGATGTTTCAGGTTACTTGGTTCCAAAAGGTTGGAAAGTACTGGTCTGGTTCAGGTCTGTTCACCTTGATCCCGAGATATATCCTAATCCGAAAGAGTTTAATCCTGGGAGATGGAATGTAAGTTGCAGAGATTTAGTTGAAAATTTTGAATTTAACAGATTAGTTAATATATATATATATATATATATATATATATATATGTATATATATATATATATGGTTATATGTGTTTTATACTTTGATGGGAAATTTACTGTGATATGAAACAAAGGAACTGCACAAGGCCGGAGAATTTCTTCCCTTTGGAGCAGGAAGTAGATTGTGTCCTGGAAATGATCTTGCCAAGCTGGAAATCTCTGTTTTCCTTCACCATTTTGTGCTGAATTACGAGTAAGCATCTTCTCCCTCTTCAAGCCACTATTATCTTTTTTGTTAGATATGTTTTAGTCCTTAAATATCATTTTACCGTCAAAAACTGGAAATCTGAGTTATATATGTCTGGCACAGGCTTGAACGCCTTAATCCACTTGCCCCTATGAGATTCCTTCCTCACCCAAGGCCCATTGATAACTGCATGGCAAGGATCAACAGAGTCAAGTAATTTTAGTCTGCTACGTAGATCCTTTAATGGAAGAAGAGTGGGAGCATTTCACAATGAGAGCAGGGATCTAATGAAAGTTATTTCTCGTATCAAACTCTTGTCGCTTGTTGCTGTCTTGTCAGGTTTATCAAACTGCGTGAATAAACTGAGGATTCTACAAATTTATGTTCCATTTGCTACTGGCTACTCTAAAAAGGATGTGTGCATGCAAATAGGAATTGATTTTCATTTTCTATGATATTTGATTTTTCTTAACTGTTCCTCTGTGCCTTCAAAATGATCGGAATAAGCTTCATTATTCATAAACAACTACGAGAGATGTTTGCACCAGTTATGAAACACCAACTTCCACCTAAAGACTGAACATTCTAGACATATAGCTCAATCCAAAACATATATAAAACTCAATAACCTAATTAATATAAACTTTACACAAATTTAAATTATTAATTAATATTTACATATTCTTCTTAAAACATTCATATCAGATAGTTTGTGTTTGCTAGTCAAACGGTGTTAACATTGCCAAATTTACTTTTGGTCCTCTGATTAATATTTTTTTAATTTTTTTATTTATTGATTTTGCATAATATCATTTTTAGCTCAATATTAAATTACATTAACTAATAATATTACACAGTTATTTACTCAACATTTATCACCGGTTTAATTGAGTAACAGTTTATCGAAAGTGTAATAAAAAAAAAAAACTTAACTTCATTATTTAAAAGAATATTTGGTCACCCTGTACCTTGAATGAACTCTCTGAATTTTAAACAGGATAAGAACATAAAAGTTGTAAAGCGGAAGAAAAGGAATAGACAAAAAACAAGATAAATTTTTTACATTATCTGATAAATAAATTATAAGTGTTTGATTGATAGATAACAGAGAGAAATACGAGGAGAAAGACAGATATTGGGACGAGATGTGACTAATTGTCATACCTAATTTAAAAAGTTGAATATTGTCGACAGTTATATTTGTATCAATACAATGATTTTCAGTTAAAATTGGAACATATTCGGACGATATCATAAAAGCAAGTTTATTTCTTATACATGAACATGTGAACACGAGAGAAGTTTTTAAGGTGAAAGTAAATTTTCTTCCCGTGCTAACATGGTTTCTTTATTTTTTTGTTATTTAATATTTTTTTTTCATCCAAACCAACAACATTGAAATGAATTAGATTTATATATAATTTATGGAATTTTATTTAAGAATTTGAATAAAAATCTATCTTCCCTGTATTTGCATATGTATTTTCTTATGTTAATGTTTCTCTAGATTTTATCATCTTTACGAAGATTTATATATATAATGAAGAGCATCTTCTATATAGATTCGCTATGACTAACCAATGAATCCTCAAAGATGAACATAATTTCTGTTTAATTTTACTTAAAGAATTATGGTGAAGGTTTAATGGTCTAATAAAACATAAAATATTAGTTATCTAAATCTATCCATCATAAAATATTTATGGGAATCATGAGTTTCTTTCAGTATATCAAAATTTAATAGATCAATTAATCGGAGGAGTTGTGACTGGATAAAACATATATTTATGAGAGACATTCTTTGAGGAATTTGGAATTCATATGTATTTATTTGTCATTTTATAACTTTTAAATTAGTTTAGTTTTTTAATATGCTGATTGGATTGAGGTTATCCTGTGACACGATCTGTCACTTTCATGTTCTTGGCTATTCTGAATTGGAACACCATTATTTTACATATAATATGTGGAATTCGGTTCAATCATACATTATTTTTTAATTTTAAACAGTCTAATGCACAAAAATTTGGACAAATACCTAATGAAACAAAGTTCTTTTGTTTACTTGTCAGAACATTTAGACATGACAGAAGACTTCCTAGCTAGTGCTTCAAGAGAGTTTGGAAGATGCAGATATGGAAGATATACTTATTTGTATGTACTGTGAAAAACTCTCTTTTTTTTCCTTTTTTTCTTTTTTGAAGCCATGTGAACTTAGCTTAGACTGGAACTGCAAGCATTTATCTGAGGAAGATAACATGGAGACAGAATTTCAAATTTAAAAGAGCCATATATACTACAGCTCTCAGGTTGTTGTAGATCAACATTTCCTCACCCTTCCCAAGCAATTGTCCATGGGCCTTGTATGTGGTAAGTATCTCACAGGACAATTAGGATTTTTCTGTTCAAACCTGTTGAATCAACAAGTAACACAAAACATAGTTCAAGATATTATTCAGTTAAAAAAATCCAATTTCAATTTGTTTTTCCATTTGATTCATGAGTGATTAATTGCTTATGTGTAGCAGTTTACTCAGCAATCTGCTATTGCTAGAATGAGCAAGAAAAGCAACATTAGACTTAGGTCCAATCATAGCATTCAAACAAACTATGGTAAAATATAATTTATTATGGAAAAGTGATGCATGCAATGGTAGAGTGAGAATGGTGACCGGTAATTCAGAAGGAAATGATGAAGAAAAACTGCTATTTCCATCTTGGCAAGATCATTCCCAGGACACAATCTGCTTCCTGCTCCAAAGGGAAGGAATTCTCCTGCTTTGTGTTCTTTCTGTCAATAAGAATCACCAAATTCAAAATTAAACCATAAAGCACATATAAAAGTGCAGAATACATGAACTCAATTCAGAATAGGTAAAGATGAAGCTTGGCAACTTACATTCCATCTATAAGGGTTAAACTCCTTTGGATTAGGATATATTTCAGGATCAAGGTGAACTGATCTGAACCACACAAGTGCTTTCCAACCTTTTGGAATTAAGTACCCTGTATCATGAGTGAAAGATTATACTTAATGCCACAACATGATATTCTTCAACATTTATGCAGTCAACAAATATCAAACTAGCCACTAGCCTTCATATAATATACAAAACTAAGTTCAACAACAACTGAGAAGAGTATAGCTTTGTTTTTTCACTTCTTTTATCATATGAACGAAGCAAGAATATTCTGATACTGACAACAAATAAATAGGCAGAACATGGACTAACCATTGATATTGACATCAGATTTCGCCTCCCGAAAGACCACTAGTGAGAAAGTAATCACACGCATTGTTTCATCAATCACCTAAACAATGTGGCAAATGGAAACATGTATAATCATAGTTGACACAGTATATAATGATATTAACTTCAGATTAATAGATATATACCTTGTAAAGAAAATCCATCTCCCGAACATCCTTTAGTGTCAACCCTTTCTGTGTTGGAGGCCTTCTCCGAACTATTTCTTCTTGTTCTGCCTATTCAAGGCGTAAAGATAAATGTTAGTTTTGATCTTACACTACTATATAGAGGGTAGAACAAGTACACATTTTCCAGCATGAAGTGATTAATGTGCATGATTACTGTGATAATTAAATAAGCTGTTACCTTGGCTTTCTGGAGATATTCTGGGTGCTTTTGCAGGAAGAAGGTTGCCCACATGGTAATGTGTCCTGAAGATTCGTGGCCTGCATTCAAGTACATTAACATGATATCTATGATGTCTTCATCACCCAACTTTCTTCCATCCTCATCAGCAACATCTATCAGAGCATCCATCATATCTTTGGCTTTTCCAGGCAAATATCCCTTCCTTATGCTTCTTCTCTCGTCCACAATAGATTGAAATATGGCCACTAGATTTTTCCTTGCCTAAAATAAAATCATCAAGTGGTAAGATGTTCTACCTCTATAACTGCAAGATTTCAATAGACTATACTTTGTTCCTTCATGTTACAATCAGAGTCTGACAGAAAGGGACTTCTGATTCATGTGCAGAACATACACTATAGTGTGACAATGTCATTGATGATTTGAGTATCCTGGAATATGATTGATTTAGGTAGAAATTGATTGCTTTTACCTAAACTGGTTTCAACTTTGCATAAACTATAAATCATGTAGTCAAAATCAAACAAGTGAAACATAAGGATATCAATAAGCTTTTCCTCAAATGATGACAAATGACCTTATCATTTACCGATTCATAGAGATTAATACTGCAAGACAAGCTCTACTCTCCATTTCTTTCAAATTAAAAGCAAGGAAATTCTAACAAACATTCTATTTTGTTCATACAAGGCAAAACTTAGATAAAGTTCTTTATATCCTTGTTATCTAGTTTTCAAATCAAACCACCACATATGGGGTTTTAACACAGTTAATGTTCGAGTTAATTACCTTGAATGCCTTGTGGTATGCAAATCCAGGAATATTAATCCGCATGGCTCTGACTCCATAATTAAGCGCTGTGTATTCCCTCTCCAGAGCCTCCATAATAGGTTCACTTTCTGAGCTAAGGAAAATATGCATTATGATTTTGAAAGTAAGCTTCCTGATCTCAGTTAAAAACTCAATTTGTCCAAGCTTGGCCCATGTCTCCAATGAACTTCTCACATTTTTCTCAATATATGTCAAGTAAAGGGACAAAGCTTCCATGCCATTGATTGAAGAGGATGTCAAACGCCTGAGGCGCTTGTGTTCTTCAAAAGCCATTGAAATAAATGACCTCTTTCCAATGAGCTCTATTGCAGAACGAGGCCAACCAGTAGTGAATTTATCATCATCTGTCAACACCCTTTTACATGCTTCAGGTGTTGTCACAATTATACTTGGGTTTCCAAACATCAAGGTCTTGTACATTCCAGTTCGTCCAAATCTTCATGATTTATTGTTTCAATAAAAAAATAGTTAATATCACCAACTATAATGCACAAATATGATATATGATACATATATTGTTCACATATTTGGGATACATAGAACATGTTATAATCATAATTCTATTAGATATGTATACAAAAAAAAAAACTGTTTGTGAATAATAAATATACTTCTGTCATTGAGAACATAAACCATTCTCTATTTCCTAAAATCAGAATTAGAGTATCATTGTATCGAGTTTATTCCCTCCTAAAGAGGACAACTTTCATGTTTGATGCGTTGAAAGATTACGACTGTCTCACCCCTATTAACAACAAAATACATATCATAAAAAAAAGTGAACCGCTTTAAAGTTAATATTTTTTTAGGTGGTAGGTGCTGTCAAATACTGAATAGCTCACCTCAGTAACATTTGGAAGTATCCAAGAGTAAGTATCTTATACATATTTAACACTAATTAGCTAAGCAAATGTCACGTATCAGTATTTTATACATCATCACATTGTTGGGAATAGTCCAAGTCTGAGTCAAAAAGTCTCACGTTAGATAGAAAAAACAAAGTTAAACACTATATAAAAATAAAGATCCATAACAATATTATCTTAAGGTTTTGGGGTTAAAGTTGTGTTAAATGTCTTATGTGTAAGACTAATGTCATATAACCATATAAAACCACAATCTCTCAATGATTACAACCCTATAACTCATATGAAAAAATATATAAACCCAACATACACATAGGCACGAGGGGGGAAGAGTTAGTGAGAGAACTATTCTCTCCTTGGAACTTTCATTTATAACGCTTCTTCCACTTTAATCCTAAGAGATAAGCTAGTAATACTAGTAGACAATTCTACGCCATATAGTATAAGTATAATCAATTTGTTATTCGATTTTATCATTTAATTAATCATGTTTAAAAATTCTAAAGTACATTATAATACTTTATAGACCATCTTAATCATGGAGGGCCCATCTGACATGGACTGCACATTCTGACGTACGTGTCCGGACATCAAAACGTATATATATACTGGACGTATTGCATCATAATTTTTCAACGTAAATTTTACTTCTAATGTTTATTTTTTGTACTTTGAAAAAAAAAAAAAGCATAATAAAATTCAAGCTAAAGATTTTCTAAAATTGCAATTCTTTTTGTAATTCTGCAGGTACATAATAAATTCGTTAATTAAGAGCTAGAAAGCAGAAAGGACGAAAGTTGGAGTATCAGGGTCCAGAAATTGTGGCTCTTGCGCCACTCTCACAGCCACATAGCAGAAGAAAACTCAAGACAATGTTGTGAGTGAGAAAAAGAAAGGGAGGTTAAATACAGTGATGAAAATGACAAACAGAAACAGCACTTCTCTTATTCCCTGTCAATGGTTTGTTTGTTTGATCAGTTTGAAAAGGGTGATGCTGCAATTCCAAAACTGAAAAGGTAGTATAATGGTAATTTCACTTTCACAAAGAACAAGCAGCTTTTTGTGCCAAACTAGATATAAAGTAGAAAAAGTACATTATCTTATGTTTCCTGGACCACTAATAGCAGTAGCAGCTTTGGTTAAGGGGTGTGGCTGTGTCAGTGGCATGAGGTGAGGATCATGACATCCATTATCCCTCTCAGACTCACAATCACAAGTCACAATACAGAATCACCTCCTCAAAGGTAGTAAACATTAAACAAACAACTGGGTTATGAAAAAGGTATAATTTTTTTTATCATACAGAGGGTGATAAATGTTAAAATTAATTGTTACTGGTAAATGGTAATTACCTGGAAACAAAGGAGGAGATGAAGGAATCAGGGTCCTTGGACTTGAAAGCTCTGAGGAAGGACCACATGTTGCCAATGAGGGGCCAACCCATGTCACCAGGGGGTAGAGAGTACTGCTTCACACCTAATTTGGATTCATAGAGCCACCAATTTAACTTCTTGAGGACTAAAAGAGCACCACCAATGGCTACAACCACAAGGATCAACCACATGGATCCCATCTCCATCACCATCATCATCAATCACACAACTTCAGGCCACCCCACAGTCACTACTTACTCAACACTCACTCAACTCACTCACTCACTCACTCTCTTTCTGTGTATTTATAAGAAAACTTGAGGGTTGAGATGTGGAGAGAGAGAGAGAGCGAGGGAGGGTGAGAAGATAGGAAAAGAAAAATATATATATATAAAGTGAATTTGATGACAGCACTGAGTGGCCAAAATGAATTTGTGTAAAGTTATAGAACATAGACACAGAGGTGGCCGGCTTTCTTTTCCTGTATTTTGTTTTGTTCTGTAGCTAATTACAAATCAATGCATACTGTGTATGTGGAATGATTCCACTAGCTCTGGTTGTAAAAAAAGATTTATAAATGTTTGTTATTTATTGTGGACAATACAATCAACTAATTTAGTATTTCTATAAGTCTAGTGTTTTAAGAATAAACAAAATTTGGGTTGTTAACAAGTATTTTTCTGAGGAGGATACATACGACTGAAAACAATCTTTTGTTTGTGTTATGGTTGTTTGTTTCTTTGAGAATTGTTCTCCCAATTAATGGTGCACACCCTGAGCCATGTTTGCTGAGTTTAAGGATAGAGTTCTGATTTGTTGCACTGTTGACACATATTTGACTCTTGTTATCTTCTTTTTCTTTATCATATCACAATAATTTCATCATTTGTTATATATGAGTAGGGTTGGAGTCTTCTGAGGCCTTGTATCTAGAATCTTATTATTAAGTTAAGTTGCATGATTTGAAAGTTAAAAAGTTAGTAATTAGAGGAAGAAAGGAAATTTTCTCTGGTCCTTATCAGAGATCATGTGTTAACTTTACGACCATTGGGGCAAAAGTGGACATCATGAAATCCTGAAAAATCTCCTCATAGTTTTGTGCTTCTTTTTGTGAAATTATGTATAAAGCTCACAATGATAGTGGTTGAGGCAAATAGTACAATTGACTTTTTTCTGTATCCTAGCTTCGTATCAATTCGTGTTGGATTTGAAAACTTTGAATCGAGCCATGTTGTTGTTGCTCTCTCGAAGAGGCTTATTTTACATGTCAATGGATGTCTCCTCTTCCTGCTCGTGTGGTTGAAACTTTGGAAAATATCTCCCTTTTTAAGTTTAACTAAACTTTATATTTATATCGATTTATACAATTTGTCTTAATTAATAATCCACTTTTTCACGTTTATTTATATATATAGATTAAATATTAGTGTTTAGTCCGATATACATAGGGATCCCACACAAAATATATGGGACGAGTCTAGAAGTTGAACCCGCAAGTCTGATTTGCATAAGTCTGCGGTCCGCGAGGACTGGTCTGCAAGTCTGCATAAAAAAAGAAAAAAACTTGCACTTGTGTATATTAGTTACTTTTTTTATGAACTCTTGCATTAATGTTCCAAATTCTTGTATAACTAGAAAAGACAATTATTATGTTGAATATGAATATGATGAAAATGTTGAATATGAATATGATAAAAATGTTGAATTATCAATTTATCATCCAACTCCCCAAAGTCTTTACTTAATTTGGTGAACTTCTTAAAGTTTCCCAATTTTTAAACATTGAAAATTTTATCATAAGAATTGAAAAAAATAAAAATAAGCGGATCAACCAGCAAGCTCGCGGGCCAAGTGATGTGCGGGACGGGCTAATGATTGTAGCCCGCATAAATTGTGCAAGACGAGATGGGTGAGCCCGCAATGTATGGGTCTTACACGGGTCGGGCCTAAACAGACCAAACCGACCCACATTGTCATCCCTAGATATACAATAATAAATCTTGTTATGATAAGTGTTAAATTTATACAATATTATATCAAACAATCATTTTAAATTTTAAATTTTAAATTTAATTCAATTTAAAATAAATTTATAAAGTAAGATCTAGTCGTAATTATATGTTATAAATTTATTTTATTTTTAATTAATATTAAATATATAATAATTTGACGACCCCTTAAAGTCTCTCTATGGTCAAGGATTTTTAAGTCTTCTTAGAAAAACATGGTTTTTGAAGCTGTAAATTATATGCTGATTAAAAGTGTGTTTGCACTTCACTTAAAAAGTTAAGGTAGGTTGAACACTATTCAAAAACAATTTATTATGATTTTTAATTTACTTGGATTTTAAGACAAATTTTATTTTCATAAAATTTCTCAAACATACCGGAAAATGAAAGTTGGTTTGTGTTTTCCAACTAAAATTCAAACATGAAATATAGTATTAGTTTCCTTAGTTTTTCTTATTACTTTTACGATTTTTCTGTTAGCGGACACTATTTAATGCAATTGTTTCTTGACGCGTTTGTTATTGATTTGAGAAAGATTTATTCAAATCAAGATTATGTACATATTAATTGAGTCTTATAAAAAATTAGTTTTAAATTAAAACTAAAACCATGGATCCAAATAGTGTAATTATCACTATGTAAATTGTTAAGTATTATTGTTGGAGATGTTATATTGATTAGAGATAAATGAGTGCAAAATTTATCTTATAAATAATTTTTGTATGATTGGATTAAACTTAAAATTTATTTTGTATAGAGTCATCTGAAGTTTATCTTAACAATGTTATTTATTGGATCTATTGTGTTATTGTTATCAAACTATCATTAATGTCTAGTTTTACATAGGGGTGACAATGTGAGCTTGATCGAGATATTGAGTCCATTGACATATTAAAGTCCAACTCACATAACTTGCAACCCACGCAGACTAGCCCGCAGTTCGAATAAAAAAAAATTGCAGTTATGTATATTAGTTATTTTACTTTTAGACTTCTGCATAAACGTTCAAAATTCTTGTATGAGTGAAAAAAAGAAGGGTTATGTATTTTTGAATATGCTAAAATTTGAAAGATACATCATATATGTTAAAGTACGAATATGAATATGATAAAAATGTCAAAATTTTTGCTTAATCTTGTGACCTTGTTAAAGTTTTTCAATTTGTTGAACATTCAAAATTTATCATAAAAATTTTAAAAAAAAAGTAAGCTAGCCTATGGGTCCGCACTTATGCAAAATAGGTCAGATTTTTCAACCCACATTTTCAATGAGGTGAGCCAACTTGACCTGCATTTTACAGACTAAGTGCGGAGCGAGCCTAAACGGGCAAGACCGGCTCGCATTGTATCCCCTAGTTTTACTCTATACGATGAGTGTATTATAAATCTCATATCAACCAAAAATATAACATATCTATATTTTTATAAGGAGGTGCAAGTCTGATCCAACTAACCAAATTTTGTAATTGTAAGGTTGAATTAAATTTATATTTCACCTCCTAAATCATAAGATAATTGGGTACCTCACAAACTTTATTTTTAGATTAAATTCTTGGGTGATTATGATAGTTTTATTTTATAAAATAATTAATAGAATAGATTTTGTAATCAAAGATAGAGAATTATAAAATATGAGAAATTATATTATAAATAAAAGTAGACGTAAAAAATTATGATTGTGTAAAAATTATTTTACAGATAATTTACTCTTATTTACAAAGTTATCTCACAAGATAAGCATGATAGAATCCAACATCATTATTTTTCGAGGTATAATATTTAATTAATGGAATAAATATTAAAAACAAGATGATCATTGAAATAAAAGTATATAATTGAAAACAAAAAAATAAATATGATTTTTTTATATTAAACATTTAAAACGGCTTTTCAATGATAGACATCTTATAACAATTTTTGTATACAATTATTTATTAATGATTAACGATTGTTGTATACTATTTTCTTTTTATTCATTTTAGATAACAACTTTAAAATATTTTCTAAAATTTGGAAAAATTATTTACCTGAAGTCAACTATAGTAATTTTTTTCTTGCGTGTTGGCCCATTTGATCCCAATCTTTGTATGTGGTCGTGCATTTAAATTGATGTTTGGCAATGAATGAGATCTTGCAATTGTATTTGAACTGTTGGGAACTTGTTTCATTGTTTTCACTTTAGGGAACACAACAAGATAATGTGACTCTCCCAAGGGCCCATTTACCTAAAACGATGTTTCCAAGCATCAATTCAAATAAAAGAATCTTCAATTCATGAGCAATCGGTTTTTATCACGGGTTACTTAAGAAAAAAAAATAGTTCTTTTAAGTGACATGATAGTTTAAATATTAAATGAATTTTGATATCTACAAATATTAGAATTTTAATAATGTTCAAATAATTTAAATGTTTGATATAATTTTTTTGCTTTAACTACTCAATCATTTCCTTTTTCATATGTGACGAATTTCTATAGTTACTCGCTAACTTTATCGGTAAGACTTTGATATAGGTCTAGAGGAGAAGAGGTGGTTCATCGGAGATATATACAATAACAATGAGACATGAGTTCAATCACATAAAATATTAACGCAATTCTCGATCTAAAACCTTAAGACAATGAGTTTATGAGTCTTTATTTTTGTATAGCGTTCTACTTTTTCATTTATAGTCAATGTAAAACTTAAACTCACACTTCAATTATTAACAATTTTTAATTTCAATTTAAATTCATGAATGAAGTGGAAACTTGTAATTTTTTTAAAGACCGTTCATTCTAGTAATTACTTACAAAATTACACCATGCAAGTGAAAAAACTAAGTAATGCACATTAAGTTATGCAAGACCAACCCACTTAATTCAAAATCATAGGATGAAATATTTTTTGTAAGATATTCTAATGCAACAAGTATTCATTCTAATCTTCATATGTCAAAATGAAATCCACCTATAAAATCACAAAAATATTTGTTGTTTTGTCAACTCATGCAATAATATTTTAAAGATTACATGTTGCATTCAAATAGATGGTATCAAACTCGTACGACTATAATAAATATACGATTTAAAAATAAATTTAATTTAGTTTTAAGTTTTATATAAATGTTAGTAGTTTTAACTGTAGTTTTAACTGAGTCTATATTACTTCTTTTCAATTGCACATTTTAACTATTTTCATACTTTTTAAGTAAATATTTATTATTTAATTTATTATGATTAGTATTTTATTTCGTTATCTACTTGTTTCAAATTCTTATTTTGCCTAGTTACATCATTGATAGTGATAGATTGTTATATCAATGACATAAAACATCATTAACGACCAAAACAATCTTGTTATGTAATATATTTTTAATTAATAGAATGAAAATCCATTATCATTTCATATTAACTAGAATTTGTTTTATATTTAATTATAAAATTTCATATTTTTTAATGTAAACAAAATATATATTACTTTACCAAGTCAAATGTAAATACAAAAAATTCAATTAAAAATATAATTATTTAAATACTCAATAAAAATTTTTAATAAATATTTCATCAAAAATATTAAAATTTACTTAAGTAAAAAGTAATAATACATTAGCAGTTAAAATTTTTAAAATTTTTCTGATCCTTAACGAGTCATGAGAGAACTCAGTTGCAAAAAGTTGACATACTTTTATAATGTTGGCCCTCACAAGTCTCTTCAGTGAGTTGAAATGTTTACGTATTGAAAATCAACGTTGAAAAAACCAATAAAAATCTCACCATAAACAATAATAGTGTTGCCTGGCTTTTGTAGTTTAAATAATCTAAAGATACTTTTTGTTTACACAGTAAATGAGCATGTTTGATTTGTACTAGGATCAAATTAATTAACAAATGATCCCATTAAAATTATTTTATAATTTTCTTCTTCACATTCTGAACCTAAATTCGAAAATCCAAGTACATCGCTAAAAAAAACCTAAAAGTCGGCTACTTGGTTATGCCGACTTCTTGATAGTTTAAGGTTTTTAATCCATATAAATTTGTAATATAAAAAAATTGTCTTTTATTTTAAATAAGTTTTGATTATTTTTTCAACCCTCCTAAATTTGCGGGTTAAACCTCTGCATTAAAATATTATTAAAAGAATGCAAACCTAAAAGATTGTAAAATTCTTAGATATTAGTGATCGAGATTTTATCCAAATATTTCGTTAAAGATATGAATCTTCTGCGCCCCACAGGCAGGGAGAGTGACGTGAAAGAAATACTCTCTCAATATTGCCCTTTCACACTCCTTTTTGTGCATATAGAACCATATTTATCGAGGGAGTTTTATCGGGAAAGAAAAATATCAGTGAAATTTGAGTTCATCTACAAAAGGTATTATTAATATTATTTTCAATTTAAAATTTTAAAATAATAGGTTTATGGATTTTTATCTTTTTATAGTGTTATATTTTCTCAATTTTAGTCAATGTAGGATTTAGACTCACATTTGAATTTATAATCATCTCTCAATATTACA
>Ga0099822_1006414_pt1 | contig 15316 bp, 12 predicted proteins | sample CowpeawhiteBW_FD_76839 | JGI IMG/M metagenome (GOLD analysis project Ga0099822, IMG submission 76839) | Root nodule microbial communities of legume samples collected from California USA - Cow pea white BW | ecosystem: Host-associated > Plants > Roots > Nodule | place: USA: California | collected...
GAAGTTGTGAGATTACTCTTAGCATATGCTTGCATATGTAACTTTAAATTGCATCAAATAGATGTGAAAAGCGCATTCTTGAATGGTTTCTTCAATGAAGAAGTGTATGTATCACAACCCCCTGGTTTTGAAGATCACCTTTTATCCTAATTATGTTTTCAAATTGAAAAAAGGCCTTATATAATTTGAAACAAGCACCAAGACAGTGGTATGAGAGGCTAAGCAATTTTCTTTTATCAAAAGGTTATGTTAGAGGTGTTGTTGATAAAACACTCTTCATTAGAAAACATGCAAGTGATGTTATACTTGTTCAAGTGTATGTTGATGATATAATCTTCTAAAATAATAACTCTATGTGTGAAGAGTTTCCTTGGGCTGTAAGTGAAGCAAATCAAGCATGGGACATTTTTAAGCCAGTTAAAATACTATTTTGACCTGTTGAAAAAGTTAAAAATGGAGGATTGCAAAGAGGCTGCTAGTCGAATTGCTATAAATTGTCTTATGGATGCAGATAAGGTTGGGAAACAAGCTGATTCAACCAAATATAAAGGGTCGATTGGTTCTTTGCTATATCTAACAGCAAGTAGGCCCAATATTCAATTTAGTGTATGCTTGTGGGCTAGGTTTCAATCTAATCCAAAGGTATCGCACTTCAAAGTTGTAAAGAGGATTCTCAAGTATCTAAAAGGGACAACTAACACTACTAAAAATTTGATTTTTAGCATCAATTAAGAGTGAGTTAATCTACCGATGTAGAATTTAGCACCACAAAAGTACTATAGTGTCAGTTTAATATAACCGCTAGAATAACTGTTACTAATATTTTTAAAGTCAGTTTTAACTATCGCTAAATTAATATTAAAAAAATACTGAATATTTAGCGGCAATTATAATCGCCAACAAAATCATAATTATTTAAAAAAAATCATCTAATATTTAGCGATAGTTATAACCGCCAAAAAAATCATAATTATTTTTTTAAATCATCTAATATTTAGCGAAAGTTATAACTGCCAGCAAAATCAATTTTTTTAAAAAAAACATATAATATTTAGCGGCAGTTACATCCACTAGCAAAATCAATTTTTTTAAAAAAAAAACATCTTAGAATTAGATGTTTATCTCAAGGTCTTACCATTTAGTAACAAAACAGGAAAACAAAAGTTGTTTTAAATTTGATCCAATTCAATAATAACAATGTTCCTTTTTCTTATAATCTTAAGCAACATTTGATCATACATATTTTGAAATAAAAGAATCATCTTATAACTTTAACTTGTTTTCTTTTTCAGACACAAGATCAAAAAATTCAAACGATGATGCAATAATAGAAAGATGGGGTTGATGGGAAAGAAAAGGAAAGATTAAACATGTGGTGTTAAGTGGCATGCCTGTGAACAAGTAGTAAATTTAAAAAGAAGATGAATATTCTTGACAGATTAAACACAACAATATCTGCATATTTAGTGAATCTCATCAAATAAATCAGATAATCTAATTTGTAATAACTTTCAAATATTTTTCTTTAGGATTGTCTTATGCTGAAATTGATCTTCCAAAAAATTATGTATTTTCAAATCGTATAAATCACCCTTAAACTTTTCTTTAGTTAAAGACGCCAAGTGAGTTCCTCCACTATTTTTTCAAGTTTCTCTTTAGCCTCTTTAAGTGCACCAATTTCTCTTGCGACGTAGCAAATGTACACAATGTTAACTCATAATAGAAAGAGAGACATCAAAGAATTAGGAATAATAAAGTGAGGTTTGTGGCTTTGTGCTGCTTTAATGTTAAAAATCTGAATAAAATCAAATTTGAATCGAAAAATGATGTACCGGAAGAAAATATCAACTTAAAAAGAGGGGAAAACACTTAGAAAAAAGAAATTGCAAGAAGAAACGAAGATTCGTTACAAGAATGGGTTCCATTCATAGAGAATATATTTGGAAAATACCTTAGGGAACTTGCACAAGAGAAGATGGCTCAGGGAAACAAATGGGTTTTGCAAAAGACCCTAAAATGAAAATGCATGAAAGAGCTTCTCTACACCCAAAATACTATTATAAAAGTATAGTATTTTCAAAATTCAAATTAGAATGTGCTGGCAATTTTAAAGAGACTGTAAATGTTATTTAATTTTTTTAAATTCTTTAATATAGCGACATTTTAACATAACTGCATTAAATAAGTGATGTTAAAAAATAATTTTCATGTAGTGTAATGTTGGATTATGGTATCCTAGTGATTCTAACATTATTCTTAGTGGTTTTTCAGATTCTGACTATGTAGGTTGCCAATTGGATAGGAAAAGCACAAGTGGTACATTTCATTTACTTGGATCAAGCCTAATCTCATGGAATAGCAAGAAGCAAGCATATGTAGAACTCTCCACTACTGAAGCTAAGTACATAGCAAATGCACATGGATGTGCACAAATAATTTGGCTAAAGCATCAACTCAAGGACTATGGTTGTAAAGTTAGAGAATGTAATTAAAACCCCAATCCAGTATTCTAAAACTAAACACATTGAAATCAAGCATCATTTCATAAGGGATCATGTTCAAAAAGGTGAAATTAAAATAAAGTTTGTGAAAACTAAAAACCAATTGGTTGACTTATTCACTAAACCACTTGCACGTGATAGATTTAACAAGCTTATAACTGAATTAGGTGTTCAGGACATGAAGAATGTGCATTGATATCTGTTTGGCTTGTTAACTTTATTGGATCATGTGCTTGCTGCATTTAAAGTGATAAATTCTACATAAAATGTGAATTGCCAGTATTTTAGTCTGTTTAATTTGCAAAATTAGCACATAAATTTCACTTAAACTGTCAAAATTTGCATAATGAGTGACCTGTTATGTTTTTTTTTTAATTTACTAATTCTCTCAAAACAGCACATAAATTTCACTTTAACTATTATAGCATGAATTTTGTGTGATCTGAAATTTTTAGTTAGTTAATTTTGCAAAATCAACACAGATTTCACCTAAAAAAGGCATTGCACTCAAATTGTGTGACCTAGTGCGTTTTTAAGAGACTAACTCTGTATTTTTATGTGTTGATTTCACTTATGTTGATGTGGATGTGCTCGAATTTATTTTAATTGATTGATCCAATCAAATTACATATCACGTGACATTATTTGGATTGTACTAGCAACAAATAAAAGTTAGTTCATCAGCTAAAAACCAACTTTTCATATTGCATTGACCATAAAGCACTTTAATTGCATGATTTCCAATGTGCATGCATTTGTTGTGAACTATTTTAAGTGGATAGCACATAAAAGCCCATGAATCATCTTATTTTACGCTCTGATACTTATTCTAGTACATTTAATTAGTTGTGATTCCCTGTAATGCATTGAATCCATAATATATGTTAAAATTAATTGACTGATTTTAATAATCAACATGTTGATTATATGAATACATGCATAAGCATCATGCATTTGCACTCATATCTACTAGTAAGAGCCAAACCTAGATTCATCATGCCTCACAAATAAAGAACGGCCCCTTCAGATGAGGAAAAATCCACCCTACCTACTATATCCTCTCTCATTGCCTTGAACCATGGAAGGCTTGAACCTTGGTTCGAAAGGCATGAAGATAGGATCCAAACCTTCTTGAGTGAGATCAATAGGAAGCAAATGATTATTCCTAAGATGATGCGTTTGTCATGGCTGAGGGTAGAGAACTTTGGGACTCTAGAACAACATTTCAAGTCTAAAAAATTGAAGACTTTTGTTGAACTTTCGGGCAAGATCTATTCGAACATGGTGGAGGTCTTATATTCCAACCTTAAGTTCAGCAATAGCATCCTCAAATCAAGTGTGAAGGGTGTTGACATGGAGGTCACTAGGTAAACATGGAAAGGTGTGGCTAGCCTAACGCAAAAGGGTGTGCAAGTTCACAAGGGTGAAACAACTACAGAGGATGAAATCAACAAGGTGCAATATTTCAACCAATGTGTACGCAATCAAGGTGAGCAAACCCGTAATTTCTATTTGGGACGACTAGGTGTGGAGGAAAGGTTACTGGCCATGGTGGTGACCAAAAATATCATGCCTAGGGAGAGCAATCATTCAACCTTGAATGAAGGTGACTTGGTGGTGATGTATTTCATCCAAAATGGTATGGTGGTTGATTGGACATACACCATCCTTTACCACATGATAAAGGCCAATAGGCTAACTGATAACGTTGTCGTTGACGCGATCAAATTAATACTACTTTTCTATAACAACTTTAGTATGTTAAGAAAGTAGTCAACAAAATAGAAATGATTAAGCTAACCCTAAGTCGTCTCCCAACGAACACGAAATTGCTTTTTAACAAATTAGTTCGTATAAAAACTATACAAAAGAGTTAGTCAAATAAAATAAAAAATATAAGAGTATTAAGATAAACAAGAAAGAAATAGATTGAAAAGATAAAAAGAAATAAAAATAATAGTAAAGATAATCGATTGATTTCATTGTTTTTTCAAAATAGATCCATCATCGATTATCTAAAGATTATTGCTCAATTAATTATTGTTGTAGATTTGGAAATTAATAAATGTAAAGTCTCAATTAATTTGTTGGCATTCTCACTTTTAACCAAAGTACAACCTCAATTAAAAGTGAGACTTTTAAATTATCCATAGTAAATTCAACCAAAGTATAGTCTCAATCCAATTTTACTATGCCTAATCATGTATATTCTTTTATCTCCTCACTAAATAAAAAGCTTAATTAATCAAAGTAAAGTCTCGATTAATTTTAGTTAGAGTAAATACCTTTAATCAAAGTAAAGTTCAATTATTGGTAAAAACTCATCCAATCACATGAAATTTTCTAAATAAAATCAAAGTAAAGTCTCAATTAAATTTAAAAACCCTTGGACTCATATGATCAACATGCATATAGATTTAAAATCATTACTTTTTACGTGATTCAAAGATAAAAAGACATAAATGAATTAAAACCTCAACAATGATGAAAAGAACAAATAAATTATTTCATTCTAACCTCGGAATCCATAATGAAATTACAATGGAATCAACCCAACAAATTTAGCAATCCATAGAATGCTAAAGTAAAATAAAAATAGAAGAACAATAGAGAGAGAAAGGAAACAAAACTACGCCCCCCCTAAGGGTTCCTAAACTCTGAAGTCCCGAGCTTTTCCCTTTCTGCTTCCCTTGGTCTCTTTTATCTTTTGATATAATATCTCTCAAATAATTAATAGATTTTATAAGTTTATAAAATATTTGGACAATTTCCTTTGTTCATAATTTGAGATATATCAAAGATAATTAATCAAAAATCTTTAATTATTTCTTCAGCAATTAATTTCTGTCCAATTTCTAATTATGCTCCTCTTGTAATCTCCTCCAATTATCTTCTAAATAATACAATATCTTTAAGATATATTTGTTTGTTGTGGAGATCTAAAAAGATTCAAGAAGATCTTGTCATATTTAAAAAGATTTGTTGGTTATTATCTTTTGACATTTTATGATATAATTAAATAAGATAATTATTTAAAAATATCAAATAAAATATCTAAAGATATATTTTCCAAAATTATCTTGTATCATAAATATTTATGAATTATCAAAGCTCTTCTTTTGGAAAAATATAGAGAAAACTGCAAGGTCCAATTTTTGTTGCTCGTTCTCTCTTCTTGGCTTAGCCAAACTTCTTTACTTTTCAAGCTTTTCTTGTCGTCTTCATGCGATGGTTGGCTTGGGTTTTTGTGATTTTGATAATTTCCTATTCTTGGATTTATCTTTAACGTGTCATGAAGCTTTAAGCAATTTATTTCCACACCTCCATGAATTCAACTTAGTTGTAGCTGCACTAACACACCTCAAAATATCCAAAGAACATTTATGCAACTAGAAAGCTATTTTTAACATCTTTTTGTATCTCATGCTCAATAAACCCAATTATAAGAAATCTCAATTAAAACAATCTTTTAAGAACAAAATTCAATTAAAAATCCAGAATTAATCATTAAATGAGGGAAAATATTTGAAATCATCACTAACGGATTTGAAGCTACCATATGTGGTTCTCCTCTCCAAGCTAATTGAGCATTTTGGTGTTGATGTGGAAAGAGGGCTTAAGGAATCCATTGGACTATTGAACCATGTCTCCAAACTCAATTGCATAAGATGGGATTCACAAAAATTGGCAACATATGGTTGGTTGAAGGAGAAGCTGCAACTGTAAACCGAGTTGGGGCCAATGATCATGAGGCTGGAACAAGTGGAGCCAACCACGGTGAAGATGATGCCTTTGATCCATACCCCATGGCCATTGACATCTATCAACCTCCTAAGAACATTGGACCTGCAGATTCCCAATTTGAGAGGATGGTTCTCAACCAACTTCAAGACTTGAACATGTCACAAAATGCACACCATGCATACCGCACTACTCGCTTTGAAGATCGGATGATCAACTCAATAATGTTCATGACCTCCTCTCTAATGTCTACAATAGAGACAATTCCAAGAATGAGTGAAGGGATGGCTCATAAGTCATGCATTGCATGTTAGTTTTGCATTTGTATGTTTGTTTGTCTATTCCGGTGTTTTAATCGGTTATTTTTCAATTTCAATCGACTTATTATATCAGTCTCAACTTCATTTTCTCATTTCAATTTATGTTTTCATTATCCTGTGCTTGTATCACCTATTAGTTGATCTTATAGTTCTTTTGTTACTGTATTAATGAAAATTTTACTTTCCAAAATGATATGTGCATTACTTTAATTTGATGAATCCAAAGGGGGGGAAATGAGTAAAATTGAGTTAAATGAGTAAAAAATGGAAAACCTGGAATGAAACCTATTGGAACTTAATAATATTGCAAATTGGATCTGAAATTAGAAGCTAAATCACATTATGGAAGGGGGAGCATATGGATATGTGATATGTATAAATGCTTGTGTGTTTTTGCTTGGATGTGTATTTGTATATTGGCATCTTATGTACAAATGTTTTTTCAGGTTTCTCTATGGATCTTAGCTCATCAATTCAACTCGAGGAAGTTGGCTTCATCAAATCAGGGGGAGATTGTTAACATAAGTAACCTTGGCGCAAAGATTTGATAAAGCAAAGTGCATAAAGATCACATGCAGTTGATGAAGATTGATGAAGATCCACTTGAAGATGTGTTTCTATAATATTAAATAAGGAAATAATGTGTTGAATATGATGTTTACATGTTGTACCATATTCGTAGGCCATATGACATAGGTTAGATGTCTTGTTAGTCTCAATGTGTCCTTTTTAATCTATTAAAATGGTTTTCAACAAGCTTGTTGTATATAGTTTCTGGTATAAATGCATTAAATCAGTTGAATTGTTTTTCAATCGACTGATTTCACTTAAATCAAGTGAAATTAACAAATTGTACGGAAAATTCAACTGATTGATTTCACTTAAGATCAGACTATATAAGTTGTGTATTCGAGAGTAAAGACACGATTTTCAGTTTTTAAGCGTGAAAACCCATCATTCATCAATGGAAAACTCTTTTTCTATGAATTACACAACTGCAAGGTGAACATTGAAGATCTTAGTTTACCTTTGAGGCATTTTGGCTTGGTAGAAGCTTGGAGAACTCAAGTTTCGTTGGCTAGGGAGAGCCACCTTCAGGTTAGTAGTTCTTGTGCCTTTATTTGTGTATATAGTGTGGTTCCAAGTCTGCAAGTGTGAGTCTTATAAGGTTATGGTTGAGATTTTTGTGTGAGTCAAAAATCTTGGTGTTTTATGTTGTTCAAAAGTGTAATCTTGGTGTCTGATTTGTAAGACTTTTGATAATAGTGGAAACTAGTCTCAGGTTGCCTTTGTAGCTGGATGTAGCTCTGTGATTGAGTGAACCATTATAAAAATAATTGTGCAATTCTCTTTCCCTTTATCTTACTCACTTTAAAATCTCAAGAAAACCAAGCAAATCATTTTTTGTTGTGCTTGAATGTGTTTTTGTGTAATTTGTTAGTGTAATATTGTTAGATATACTGTTTGGAACAAATCTTTCTTGAGAAAGTATGTTGTTTGAGTGAAATTCGTGAAATCTGCATTCTACATAATTTCCCAAAACTTTAGCCAGTTGTTTTGAGATTTTAATCAATTGATTCATAGTTGTACAAACATATTAATCTACTATTTTTATTTTTGACTGGTTGAAAGTGTACTATCCTGCAACTTTTGCATTCGAATTTTGTGGTCTATTTGATTCAATCAAAAAGGGGTTTTAAGCCTTCGAAAAAAGTTTTAAATAGCCAATTCAACCCCCCCGTCCTTGGCTTGAATCACCATTTCATTCCTAATACATTAGAGATCATGTACAAAAAGGTGATTGTGAAATTAAGTTTTTTAAATAGAAAAGCAATTAGTTGATTTGTTCACAAACTCGAGATAGATTTAACAAGCTAAGAACTGAACTAGGCTTATTGGATATGAAAAATGTAATATGATGTGGTTTTAGCATGTTAATCTTACTAATCCATGTATTGATTCCATTTAAATAAGCTAATGTGTGGATAAAATGTGAATTTTCATAGTTAGTTTGTTGATTTTACAAATCTATGCATTGCTTTCGCTTAAGCAATCATTGTATGCTGAAAATAAAATCTATCAAATTTTTTAGTTTGATGATTTTTCAAATCTATGTGTTGATTTCACTTAATCAGATTTTGTGTGCAAAAAATTATAATCTGATGAATTTTTAGTTTGTTGATTTTTAGAATCTATGTGTTGATTTCACTTAAACAACAAATATTTGAATAAAATAGATTCAAAAGTTGACAAGGTCAAAACTAAGGTCACGTGGTTAGGTACATATTGCTCTTAACAGCTATTGCATCAACTATTTGTTGCTTTTTCTAAATGCATTGACCATAAAGCATATATGTTGTGTGATTCCAATATGCATGCAACCTACATGGTTTGAATTGATTGATTTAATCATGAAAACTCATTGGAAACATAATACTTTAATTTGATTCTGAAATTTGATGCATTTACTCTGCTTTGGTAACCTAAACAGAATTAAATGAAATAAATATGCACAATTCAACTGACTGATTATGCATTCAATGTGTTCATTTATAAATATTGCACTTGCAAACATGCATTTGCATCCACATTTCTTAGGAACAGTCACACTTACAATCATCTTGCCTCTTCGCCAACAACGCCATGTCTAATCAGAGGAAGAACATTTCACTCCTCTCACTCCTATCTCTCCAAATCATGAACACCAAGGAAGAATTGAGGCTTGGTTCAAAGGAAATGAGGACAACATCCAAGTGTTCCTCCTAGATATGACTAGGAAGCAAATAAGCATTCTTATGGTGTTGAAATACCCATGGCTGAGAACTCAGCTGAAGGCATTAATTTGGTTGAACCATTATGCTTCCAATGATTTGCATTTAAAAAGAGTTTCCACGTATATAAACTCTTGGCCAAAGCATATGCCATCCGATGTGGGACTTCCTCCTAACTCATTCAAAAAGGATGGTGCCTTTCTTCACCATTTTCTCGGTTCAACCAAGGGTAAAACATGTTCTCGTGGGACAGACAAAAGGAAAGCTTCTATCATCATGCACAACTTGGAAGCTCCAATGAATCCAGTGTATATAAACTCTACTAAAATGCTTTGGCTATCTGATGTTGAACTAAGTCTAGAGTGCATAAAATAGTGGAAGCTTAAAATTGTGGAATGATTGGTTTGAGGAGTACATCGTGGCCAACGTATTAAGAATCTCAAACTCTCATACCTTCACTCATGGCATTTGAGCTCCCAAAGAGTGTTGAAACTATAAACCTTTAACACATTGGGGTCTTGGAATATGCGAAACTTTCCCACCCATATGTGTTATAGCTATTGTTATGTGCCCTAAGTCCTACATTGCTTATATCAAAGTGTGTGTGAGTGACTCGAAGGTTATATATATAGGAAGTCATGTCCTTTGTAAAACTTAACTTTGAATCCATTGAGTGAATGAATTGCTTTTATAGCTTTTCCCATTTCCATCTTCGAAGTTCACTTCTAATGGGAGTATTCTCCTAGGGTTTCCTTTTTAAATTTTACAAATTATTTTTCTCAAACATTCATATTATTTGTCTCCATAACAAGGATAACATTTTCCAACATTGTGAAACCCTTATATGGTGAGTGAAAAAGCCATTGGTATTGGGGCATAAGATAATGAGAGAAAAAAAATAATGTATGAGAGAGAAAAACCACAATGTAGGATTTAGTGGAGGGTGATAGGATGAGGGAAAAAGAAGTTGAAGTTGCTTAATGATAGAATGAAAAAGGCATTATGAGTGGAATATGAAAGGTGTGTGGGCATATGATAGAGAAGCATGTGAGAAATATTTTCAAAAAAAAAAAGACACACATCATTTATTAGTGTATAACGTGCCAAGCCTAAAAAGCACCACATGTTGCACAATTAAAGCACAAAATTTGAATTTTTAATTCTTCTTTTGTCATTTTTTTTCTGCATTTGATGTAAGGTTGCCATAAGAAGTTTGCTTTTTGTAGTTATTATTTATTATTATTATATATTTATGGATAAAGTTATCATCTATCATCAAATAATAATTATGAATATTAAAAAAGTTTTTAAGACAAAATTCAACCCTTTCTAAGGATGGCAAATAAACCCGTCCCCGTGGGTATTTCCCGAACCCGTCCCTGTTTTGACGGAAAATCCCCGCATTGACTGGATATGGTTATGGGTATAGGGGATCCCCGAATTTTTCAATTGGGTATGGGGATGGGTATGAGGATGTACACATTTGCCCCGTCCTTGTCCTCGTCCCCATACCTACCATAATACCCGTTCTTGCCATATCTTTGCCCTATCTCCGTCCCCGTTTAAATTATTTTGGTTTGTCATGAAATTCATTTGCATCTCCAATATATTTTTCATCTTATCATAACCTTTATGCAATTATGTTCAAATGATGTATGTCAATTAAATACTTTTGTTCCTGCGGAAACAAATAAGAGATATTAGGGAATACAAATAATGCCTTACCTCAATCCTCGGTCTCTCGAGTTGGCTCCTTCTTGGTTTGCACATGCCATCTACTAGCGTACACGGTCTGGACCCTTAAGGGGTTACCTACGGAGAGGGCTCTGACGATCAAGTCAGCAAAAGGGCTCTCAAAAAGTCAAATATGGGATTAGGGAATTAATGAAAATGTACCTCTTAATTGCTAGGGTCCATGTGTATTTATAGGGTTATTAATTACGTCTACCATCCTTATGGGTTGGGCCAGTGTTTGAATTCTAGATGGGCATGGGCTTGGCCCAAGCCCTGGGTTAACGTATGATGGTACAAGGGGCCTTATTTGCGATATTCTAAGTTAGGCATTATCAATTTATTAAGCACAATCCTTTACAGTGGGTGGTTTGGCCCGCTATGTTCTGCTAGACAAGTTATTGACTTATCAATTTTATGTGGAGCTATACCTAGGCGGTCTTAGTCGTATACTTGCCTTGGTTCGCCTAGGTATAGTACATTAGTCCTCCATCCTTTGTCGGAATAGGTGTGACGTCAAAGGCTTAGAAGTGTACATCTTGGTCCGCCTAGGTATAGTACATCAGTCCCCCAACCTTTGACGAAATAAGTGTGGCGTCAAAGGCTTAGAAGTGTATGAGTCTTGTGGAAGTGACAAGTGGTACCATCATAAGCAGTATTTGTTTGTTGTTTTGTATGGTAACCTCCCAGTGTTTAAGTGTTACAAAGTGATGATAGGTAAAAGGATGCCAGATGTCAAAGGTCTAGTAGAGGGATTTGCGCCGCCATTTCGTGTGTTGTGACGTTTTGCGTTCGTTGTGACGCTTCATGTGATTGTTGCTTTTGGCGGGAAAAGTTGTAGCGATTCAGATGCTGGCTATAAATAATATTATTGATGGAAATTTGTTCACCTTGGTTCATTTGCAAGAAGTTTCAAAGTAGTTATTTGTGTGTGTGATATCTGTCTGATACGTTCTTTGTTTTTGCCGTCATCTTACTGTAAAAAATGTATGTCTAATGTTAGTGATAGTGTGTCATTATCTAGTTCGAGTAGTGGGAGTGAGCATTTTAGGGGAGACGGGAGTAGTCGGTCAGATAATGGGAGTGGTGGTCAAACGGTCGGTGTGGGGAGGATTCCAATGGAGACAGTTACTAAAGTAAGGGAGGATCCACTAAAGGAAATTGCGGAAAGTAACTGGCCGGCAAAGGTCGGATATGAATGAGTGGCTGAAGATGTGCGGACCCAACATTCCTTGTTCAGATGGTCTCATTTGTTGAGGTCATGGCTCAACTACATACCTATCCTAGAGAGGAATATAAGTCGAGATATAATGGCTTTGGAGAGGGTAAGCATTGTTGACTGCGTTTGCCACAGCCAAGAGGGAGTTGTAGAGGGATTTTTCTATATGTATATGTGCCACTTTTCATAGTTGTACGTGAGGCTGCCCTTTGATGATTTTACAATGGGGGTACTACGCTTACTGAGCGTTGCCCCTACTCAGTTGCATCCCAATAGTTGGACATATCTACAAGCTTTCCAGGTTCTTTGTCGATCGTTGTATCTACAGCCATCCCCACAATGATTTTTATATTTCTATAATACTAGGCCCAAGAATCGAACAACACAACTATCACTGAGAAGCCGGTCGGGGATAAGTAGGCTGGAGGCGTTCATTCAATCATTCAAGCATTTTATAGACAGTTTCTTCAAGGTGGTGGTGAAGGAGCCTGGGTGATTGTACTTTTATAATGATGACGGGAACACTAAGTTCCCCTTCAGTTGGACTAACAACCCTTGGCGGTATAAGGATATGAAGAGGGAGAGGTTGTTGCTGGCGGATAGAGAGGTGGTGGAGACCCTGATGAAGTTTAATGATAGGTTGCCCACTAAGGGCTTAGTTAGGGTTTATAATTCGATACACCCAATTGTTGATATAGAAGGTATCTTTTTGTGTTTTAAGTGCTAGGGTGTGTTTGAGTTAACTAATCGGCATTTGTTGTTGTTGTAAGTCATATGGCACAGGTCGAGAAGAAAAACTTGAATCTCTTTCAAGCTCTCCGCAAGGAGAAGGGAGCGAAGGCCAGGGCTGCTGGAAACACTAAAGTCTGAATCTGCAAGATCCCTTGGTGGAAGTGCATGTGCATGGGGCATCCAAGAGGAAAGCGGAGGTGCCTATTAAGCAGGGCGGAGGGAAGCATGTGAAAAGGGTGAAGGTCGCCTTGTTGGGGCCGGGATCCTATGCTAGTGTTAAGAAACTCAAAGTTGGACTCATAGAGTTGCCAAAGACGTTTGTCTGACGTGATATCGATATTAACATGTCGAAGGCTCTTGTTAACTCTCTTGACAACATGGAGTCGAATGCCATGATTAAGGCTATGTTAGAATTTAACAGCAAAGTCTTGATCTTGGGATGCAGAGTGGGTACTTTGTATTAGAGAGAGTTGAAGGAGGGTAACTGGTCAAAGGTGGAGGAGCTGCAAGGCCAAGTGGACAAGCATGCCGAAGAGAATGCGGCTTGGGAGAAGGAGAGGGAGGAGTGGCTGGGGGAGAAGAAAAGGTTGGGGACCTAGAAGGTGTGGTGCTTAGAGTCTGAGAAAAAATTGAAAGGTAGGATTGCGGATCTGGAAGCCGATTAAGATGAACTGAAGGAAAAACATGACGGCCTTGAGACCGACTTTCTTTCACAAAGACATTGATGCGTCGGATTCCAACTTTGATGTATACAAAGACGTGGTCGATGGCCAACTTGTAAGTGAAGCAGAAGCCAACCCTGAGTAAGAGATAGAGAAGATGGCGGCAGAACTAGATGTAAACCCTAATGACGTTGTGGTTGTGGAGGATGTTGATCAAGGAGCAACTTAGGGTTTTTGCTTTATACTTTCAATTTGATATCAATTCTAATTTTGTAATAATTTGTACATTATTTACTTGCTCATTAATATGATGAATGTTCTGGGTATATTTGTTGTCGCTTGATACCGATAGTATGTGCTATAAGAGCGTGTTTATTGAATGATTATGTTGTTGCGAATCTGATATAATGTGTTCGGTATTTTCTTTATAGACCGCTTAATTTAATAAGTAGTATGGGAGTTTTTAGAAAATAGTTTGAGGGTTTTTGCGCGAACGTTGTAATAGTGTTTGACCTAGGTCGCTTACTTTTGGTAAGTGGTAGGGAATTTAAGAAATTAACAAGATAAATAGTGTTCGACCCAGGCTGCTTACTTGTGATAAGTGGTGAGGAACTTAAAGCAATTTTTAAACGAATAAGGCCGCTTACTTGTGGTAAGTGGTGGGGAACTTAAAACAATTTTTAAACGAATAAATTATGTTCGACCCAGGCCGCTTACTTGTGGTAAGTAGTGGGGAACTTAAGAGTTTAACAAGAGCAATAGTGTTTGACCCAAACCGCTTACTTGTGGTAAGTGGTGGGGAACTTAAGAAATTAACAAGAGTAATAGTGTTTGACCCATGTCGCTTACTTGTGGTAAATGGTGGGGAACTAAAGAATTTAACAAGAGTAATAGTTGCTGAGTATAACATAAAGAACCCTCTGTTTTATTCATGAAGTTTGGGGTGCCTCGTTAAAAACTCCCTGGCCAAAACCCTCCTTAGGGAAAAATGCCAGGTGAGAAAAAAGAGTACACTCAGGGTTACAAGTGTTCATTACATTAATCAGGCTAACTAAAGCAAAATTTTAGATGAGATACATTCCACGTGTTAGGTATCTTTTCTCCTGATAGCTGCTCAAGTTCATAAGCGCCTCCTCCTGCATCGTCTCGTATCCGATATGTTCTGTCCCAATTGGCGGAGAATTTTTCATCCTTCTTTCTTGCACTGCTAGCAATTCTCCAAACTAGGTCCCCCTTGACAAATGACCGTGGACATAGGTTCGAGTTATATTTCCTGGTTGCCCTCTATTTAACCGCTATGTTACAGATTTATGCTTTGTCTCTTAACTCAGCCAATAGTTCTAGGTGGGTACACATATTTTGTTGGTTGTGGTTTGGATCGTTTACTTGACGGCGTAGGGAAGGTTAACCAATTTCAACTGGTATCATTGCTTCAGCGTCGTAGACTAAGCCGAAGGGGGATTCGTTTGTGGCAGACTGTGGAGTGCATCTGTAGGCCCACAATACTTCCAACAAATCTTCTACTTCTCCCTTGGTCTCTTTATATAGGAATTGGACTGGGCTTTTCTGTTGCTAAAATCTCTCAAATATCTTTTGAAATAAAGATAAATATAAATATTTAAAAATACTTGGAGAGATA
>Ga0099822_1006419_pt1 | contig 15307 bp, 9 predicted proteins | sample CowpeawhiteBW_FD_76839 | JGI IMG/M metagenome (GOLD analysis project Ga0099822, IMG submission 76839) | Root nodule microbial communities of legume samples collected from California USA - Cow pea white BW | ecosystem: Host-associated > Plants > Roots > Nodule | place: USA: California | collected...
TATATATATATATATATATACTTATTGCAAGTCTCAAAGGTCTAATAATAATCTCAATAACTTTGGTTATACCACGTGCACACATGGAACTTCAGTTAGGTCTTGCTCTCTCTACCGCTGAGGAATTCAAGTCCAAACAAATAGTGAGTTCAGAGTTATGGAGACCCAGTTGCGGTTCTGAAAGTGGAAAACATGTCAAACACAAGCGCAACTTTGAAGAGTCCTTTCAACGTTTTCTGAAACCTTTCCCTTTACTAGTATGGAGTGGCCAGCCAAATGAAGAAGATGACCGTAGTCAAAAACTGCGTAGAAACATTCACACACCCAACAAGTAAGTTCTGTTTCCTTCTAAAACTAGAAATTATAACATTTGGATCATAGAATAATTGCACTGTGGTTTCTACTACTGCTGGAGAACTAAAATTTCTGAAAATAAGAAACTATATCTTAGTTTTACTTTTATGATGTACATACAGGAACGGTAATGAAGAAAACCATTTGGTGGGGTGGCCACCAGTGAAATCATGGAGAAGGAAAGAACTTCATCAGCATCATCCTGGAAGAGGCGAAATCAGGAACGTTGGGATTCAAAATCAAAGTAGAGGACCAAACTCTTTATATGTCAAGGTTAACATGGAAGGAGTAACCATAGGAAGGAAAATCAATTTGAGGCTTTTCAACTCGTATAAAACACTTACAAACGCCTTGATCAACATGTTCGCTAAATGTAAGTGAATAGTTCTGCATTTTTTTTCTTGCTGTTTTGAGGTGTATATGGTGGATTCGGTTTTTGATTTTGTCTATACACTGTGCAGACCAAAAATTGGAGGAAGCTGGAGAAAGTTACACACTCACCTTTCGAAACGAGCAAGGGGATTGGCTGCAAGTAGGACATGTTCCATGGCAGTAAGTGCATATTTTATACACAGATTGATTTTATTTGGATAAAAAAAGTGAGAGTTTGGGAATATTATGATGAAATGTTAAGGTATCTGAAGAATAACATTTTGTTGATTTGCAGATCATTTGTTGATACAGTGCGGCGTTTGGTGCTACTGAAGAATGGAAGTGAAACTATTTGATACAGTTTATATAATTTTGCTATGATGCTGTTTATGGTGCTCCCTTCGGAGAAAAAGTATTTGCTTTGAAAAGGTTGCAGAGAGCAAAATATGAAAAGTTGGATTTCAAGTAACTGCTTCAACTTTAATTCTTTAGTAATAACTTTGTGTTACAGTTGTCTTACCTAGTTTGTGATTCCACAACCTTATTCCTCCCATACAAATAACTGTAACTGCAGACTTTTCTTTGTGATTAAGGATTGTCTTCAACACAATAAATTCGTTATTTCTCTTGTTTTATACTTAACTTGATATTTTTTATGCAATATTTTCAATTAAGTAACATTAATCGTTTAAATTTTAGTAAAAGTTACAATTATATATAATTTGTTATACCTTGAGTATTTTAGTCCATTTTATTTAAAAGAAAATTATTTTTTAAGAAAGTTTTATTAACAAGATAATGTACGCCTGATAGTATTTCAATAAATGAAAAAAAAAATAATATGACTTAAGAAAAGAAAAATATTTAATATATATTAAAAAATAAATTTTATCAAGCTTTATAAAAAAAATTGTTAAAATATCATAGTTTATTTAAATGCCGGACACGTATCACACGTATCACAATTAAACCAAAAAAGTTGTTTATTCTTCTTCTACTTTTCGAGTTACAAAAGATGCCAATTTCGCACAAATCTTGAAATGTTTGACAATATCTTTCTAAAACAAATTACAGTAATAAAGTGGGAATAATTGAAAAACTAATAAGGAACAAATTATGGGTATGTAATTTGCAGAAGTTTAATTGTAGTGAAAATTTAATTTCTTGTTTAAACCTTTTCTTTCTTCAAAAAGGAAGTATGAAAATTTTCTTTTATGTAGTTGTTTTGTATATTATTGGTTTCCTTTCCCTTTTTCTTTTGTCCATTAAAGTGAGTGATGACAGCCTTAAAATCACCACAAATTTAGTTTTAACAATTTTTTCTGATAAGTCACCCCATAGAGTATAACTGCCATTTTAGTGAGATATACCTAACTTCACATCCACTTTGACTACAGTGGTTATGGTTGCTTAAATGGTTTTCTTCATCTTTGCATTTAATAAATAATTCTATAATTTATTTTATCTTTCTGAAATGTCTTACTCCCTTTGACTCCATCATTCTGAAAAAAAAAAAGTGAAACCTTTTATCAATTAAAATAAGAAGGTAAAAAAGGAAAAAAGAAAAATAATATAAATTACTTAACTCGATGATGTTTTCTAAAAAAAATAAAAAAACGATCACGGTGGGACTCGAACCCACAATCTCCCGCTCCGGAGGCGAGCGCCTTATCCATTAGGCCACGCGACCATTTGATATTATAATTTGAGACACAATTTACTTTGTAGGTTAAATTATGCAAAACAACATACACGTAAAGATGTGAGTGGTTGTTCATCATTGCCCAGCGACCTAACTTGACCACTGTTAGATTAAGACTTTATATTTTGTTTAATAAAAGAGGTCAACATTTTATATGCATAAAAGGGTTAAGATTTAATATTATAGAAGTTACTTTCAACTTATGGGCAAGTGTTGAGGTAAATAGATATAACATTCGCTTAAAGGCTCATTAATAAATTTTTTTTAAGAGTTTACGATAAAAATAAAAATTTTAGCACACAGTTTCAAGAAAGTAATTAAAACCTGCAACAACAAAAATTAGTGATAATCAAATTCCATAAACAGAAGACCTGAAAAAGTCCTTGAATGTTGTGAGGTTTGGAAGGTTTGGTTGATTGTTTCCGCTTTCTATCCTTTGGTCACATGGATTCCAACGGGGTACGAAGTCGTTGTTGAAAAAAAAAACACAAATTCAAAGTCTAGATTTTAATAACTATTGAATCAATTTTAACTCCAACGACCAAAGAAATGGTTTAAAGAGTCAAAATAGAATTCAATAGAAAGCATGCGTTGGATTAGAATTCAACAGCTAATTACTCGTTCAGAATCAGCTGTGATATAGATGCACCGTAATAAAAAACATTTTTTTCCTTTGTTTTTGAGCTGGCAAGTGAACACTGCTACCTGTATTGTTTAAAATATTTATAGTTTTAAGATTTTTCTACTAAACATTATTGATTTTAACGGATATGGTTGTATTCAATAATCATATTTGCCTCGTTCATTTTCTAACTTGACCCTTTTTCCAATAGACAAACTTATGAGCAGTAAATGAGGAACATGCTTAACTATCACCTTATTATAATTGATTAACCGCTAATTTAAGAGATAATTATTATTCGTGAGTTGAGTATTTGAGGATTAGAAAAAACAATTTGCATAGAATTAAAGATTATTATTATTATTATTATTATTATTTAAAGTAAAAGAAGAAAAAGAATGAAGTGGAAAAAAAGGAGAAAAAGGCAAACACAGGAGACAAATGCTAACATTGGTTGCTTGGGATGAATCCAAGGCATTTCAGATTTCAACATCCCACCGACGACTTGCGAATTCTACTTCAGGAAGTGGGACCCATCTAATCAGAGAGGCAATGGGGTTCCACGTGTTCACATCGCAACGGAAAGATAAAAAACAAAATGGGTATGAGGAAGGAGGAACGCTGTCCACGTCACCGTAAGCCGTACGCACTACGCGTCGCAGCGAATCGCTACCCTCCCTGCAGATACAGAGAGTTTGGGTAGGCGGTAGCTATTGGTATTAGAGTTTATTAGAGTTTACAAGAACAGGCTTTTGTTTGTATTTCTCTTTTTTCTCTCTCTCTCTCTCTCATCGCAGATCTGAGAGTCTCACAGATCACAGGGTTCCACGGAGTTCACGCATTTTGACCCTTTTATTCTCCGCTGGCTATTCACCCGAACGCCACGCTCCAATAATCTAGCTCCGATTCCCTCCAATCGGATCCCCGTACTCGAATTCGCGCGGATCTAGGAGCTCAGGTAAGACCAGAGGATTTATCAATTCAATCTGAACGGATTTCTGGTTTTTCAAGATTTGTTGATTGATTCAGTGAGGGTTTAGTGTGTGAGTGAGTAAGGTTGGGGTTTGCGATGGCTCCCACGACGATCCGGAAGGCGATTGGGGTGGTGAAGGACCAGACCAGCATAGGGATTGCGAAGGTCGCCAGCAACATGGCGCCGGAAATGGAGGTCGCGGTGGTCAAGGCCACCAGCCACGACGACGACCCCGCCAGCGAGAAGTACGTCAGGGAGATCTTGAACCTCATGTCGCACTCGCGCGGCTACGTCCACGCATGCGTCTCCGCGGTGTCCAAGCGTTTGGGGAAGACGCGCGACTGGATTGTGGCGCTCAAGGCGCTCATGCTCGTGCACAGGCTCATGAACGAGGGTCCCCCCCTGTTCCAGGAGGAGATCCTTTACGCCACCCGCAGGGGAACACGGCTCCTCAATATGTCTGATTTCAGAGACGAGGCTCACTCCAGCTCCTGGGATCACTCCGCTTTTGTGAGGACCTATGCTATGTATCTCGACCAGAGGCTTGAGTTGATGCTGTTTGATAGAAAGAGCACCGCCGCCGGTGCCGGTGGTGGTAGTGTTGGCGGCGGCGGTGGTGCTGATGATAGGTTTGGCGGAAGGGACAATTTCCGGTCGCCGCCGTACGAGTACGGTGGTGGGGACTATAGAGGGGAAGGTAGTTATGGGTATGATAATGGGATGAGGAGGACGAGGTCTTTTGGGGACATGAGTGAATCGGTGGGCAGGGGGGATGAGAGGAGTGTTGTTGTGAGTGTGACTCCTTTGAGGGATATGACTCCGGAGAGGGTTTTCGGTAAGATGGTTCATTTGCAGAGGTTGTTGGATCGGTTTCTGGCTTGTAGGCCTACTGGGTTGGCGAAGAATAGTAGGATGGTCTTGATTGCTCTGTATCCGGTGGTTAAGGAGAGTTTTCAGTTGTATGCTGATATATGTGAGGTTTTGGCTGTTTTGCTTGACAAGTTCTTTGATATGGAGTATGCCGATTGCGTGAAGGCTTTTGATGCTTATGCCAGTGCGGCTAAGCAGATTGATGAGCTTGTTGCTTTTTATAATTGGTGTAAGAATACTGGTGTGGCGAGGTCCTCGGAGTACCCTGAGGTTCAGAAAATTACCAGCAAGTTGCTTGAGACGTTGGAGGAGTTTGTGAGGGATAGGGCCAAGAGGCCGAAGAGTCCCGAGCGAAAAGAGGAGGCTCCACCTGTAGAGAAGGTAGAGGAGGAGCCGGCACCAGATATGAACGAAATCAAGGCATTGCCTCCTCCGGAGAATTATACCCCTCCTCCTCCGCCTGAGCCTGAGCCTAAGCCCCAGCCGCAGGTTACAGAGGATTTGGTGAATCTGAGAGATGATGCAGTCACGGCAGATGACCAGGGGAATAAGTTTGCTTTGGCACTCTTTGCTGGCGCGCCTGCCAATAATGCAAATGGATCATGGGAAGCATTCCCTTCAAATGGACAACCAGAAGTGACTTCGGCCTGGCAAAACCCAGCTGCAGAGCCCGGAAAAGCTGATTGGGAATTGGCATTGGTAGAGACCGCAAGCAATTTGTCGAAGCAGAAGGCAGCTTTAGGTGGTGGTTTGGATCCTCTATTGTTGACTGGCATGTATGATCAAGGAATGGTGAGGCAGCATACCAGCACTACCCAATTGAGTGGAGGGAGTGCAAGCAGTGTGGCATTGCCAGGACCGGGGAAGACTACAACCCCTGTTTTGGCTCTCCCTGCCCCAGATGGATCTGTTCAGCCAGTTAATCAGGATCCATTTGCTGCATCATTGAGCATTCCACCCCCATCATATGTCCAAATGGCTGATATGGAGAAGAAGCAGCATTTGCTTGTGCAGGAGCAGCAGGTGTGGCATCAGTATGCAAGGGATGGGATGCAAGGCCAATCTAGTTTGTCCAAACTGAGTGGCCCTGGATACTATGCCGGAGGTCCTATGCCCATGATGCCTTATGGAATGCCCCCAGTCAATGGAATGGGACCTCCAACCGGGTATTATCAAACTCCTTACTGATATCCCTTTCCCTCTTTTGTGTCACATATCTATAGGTTGTTTCGTTTATTTTTTACTATGACATAGTGTTTTCCTTGTTTCAAATGATGTCATCTTATTCTTGAGATCTACATATTAGTACGACGGGGATGCCAAGGGAACTGAGAGTTGAAAGGGACAAATTCGTGTTGGGTTTTGATGCCTGGGAGATGTGTAACTCATTTGTGATGTCTCTCTGTATTTTGTAATACTAGCATTTTCTTCTCGATTTTGTACTTGCTCCTTCAAAAAACAAACGATTAACTACTGTAAATTTTTATTGAATGCTGGTGCTGATGATCTTGATTGGTTATACCAAATGATATTCCATCCTGTAGGAACCTGCTTTGACGGCCTATTCTTAAACTTTATCGGCAAGTAGTTGTTCCTTTATAGTGGTGTTAGTGTTAGATATATTAGGGAATAGATTTTCAATCTGTGGACATTTTTTGTTTTCTTCTTACCTTTGGTCACCTAATTTAACTGCATCACCATTAATATTTCCGTGTACCATAATTAGATGTCAAGTAACATCGATATGGTTGTCCCATACTCTTCAGTTCCTATCATTCATACCTCTTCCGTTTGAATTTTTAAACTATTTCTGTTAGATCTTTGGTTGAAAATTGTCTAAATGGCGAGAGAAGACAGACAAACAGTCTGTCACTGTAAGCTGTAGTTGTTTCTCTCTTCAAGCTTTGCGGTTGGGTGTGGGAAAAGTTTTGATGTGAGTGTTGCTGGTTGCGCTGTGGCCTGTGGGAGCATTTCTTTCCTTTGTATAGCTTGTTTTCTAATTAACAGAGTTACTGTAATATCTTCATTCAATTATCCGTTGATATTTTATCCGACAGTGAAATTTTAAATAATGCGAGTTATATGACAACCCATGATTCTATAATAGTCTAAAATAGCACCTTTAGTTACAGTATCGGCTTGCTTGCAGCAGTCGATATGGTGACAGTGTTAAATGAAATTGTGCATGAACTATAGATAATGGATAACATCATAGCAAGACATGTTCGCCTTAGGAAAGTTGTTTATGATTTTTTTTTTTAAATGTTTCAATTACTTGATTAATAAGTTCATCGATAATTGTTAAACTTATTTTAGAAAGTCACAATAAGCTTTCTGCGCGGTCTTTCCAAGTTACTTTAGACGAAACATGCGAAAGAGAATTTTGTTTTAGTTATGATTTTAAGATTTTTGCAAACGCAAAACAAAAGTTCTTTTAATTTTTCGACTGAGTAAAGTACCAAAACTGCGATATTTTAAGCAGTTTTATTTATTTTGATTGATCTTACTGTTTGTATAAACATAAGTTTTAGGTGGTAACGAATCCGGTCTTATGGTCCGGTCCATTTAATTCACTTTTCTAGGCGGATTGAATGGAGATATTCAACTGATTTTTTTTTTTTTTAAAATGGGCTAAAAAATTTCAAAGTAATATATAGGATTTTGGGTTTCTGTTTTATTTTGGTACGAAATATGTTGATTTAAGACTCTATTTTAAGTCAGAAAATAATCTGTATAAGTAAATGCTTTCCTTTGATAATTTGTGTTAGTATTAAAAGTAAATTAGAGGAAGTAAATGAAATGACACGATTAAAAGAATCAGTTGGATGAGAGTCGCTGATGAGCTTTAAATGATTTTTTGTCATTTTATATTTTCAATTCATTTTCCGGGTAAACCTGTCAATCCGTACATGCATACATAGATATTATATTTTGGTTACACTCGCACTTGCAAGATTAATTTCAATTGCTGATATTTTTTAAAATTTGGAGATTGAGAAATACCATTAGATTGAAGAATGTTTCTGAAATACAGAGACTGGGAATGAGGATAACTTGAAATAGTTTAGTTTCTTTTGGTAGTTTGAAAAAGAAAGGAAATATTGAGAATATTTAATTGAAATAGTGGGAGTAAATAAAAGTGAGAAGTTGAGTTTGAAAAGTACGTGGCAATAGAAAAGTAACATTTGAGAAAATGACGGAAAGGTTGTTTGTAGTTTTGGAGGATAGAACTTTATCGACTTCTCCGTCCATTTTGTTTTTTGTTGGTCGCATTTCCCAATTAGATTTCTGTGGTTATCTGTAGAAATACGCATGAGGCGGGTGAAAATAATAAAACCTATATTTTTTTTACAACACACGTAAGATTCTCGTGCATCCACCTTTTCCGCTGTGTCACATTACAAATGTATCCCTTCAATGCATCTCTTGTGGAAAAGATACCTGATATTTACAATGTTACGATAATTAAGACTAATATTTTTTAATTATTTATTTTAATTTTTTAAATTAAAATGATAGATTAAAAATAAATAAAAAAATAAATCAAAATATCATTATTCTATGAAACTTAATGTCAGAGTCATAGCAGTTGCCAAACACTACAAATTAAATAAGATATTGAAGCCCAACTAATGGAGTAAGACCAAAGGGATGGGAAATTTTGTTGGTGGGTTACATAACCTGGCCTTAGAAATTGACCATAACTTCTTTTTTCCGACGTTAATTTCTCGAAAAGTATTATATTTGTTGTCAATTAAAAACGATGTGTCCTATGTCGTACCTTAACCTTAGAAACTTACCTCGGCGCTAGAATAAAATATTAACATATTAAGTAAGGTACATGTGTTATGTGTTGTTCAATAGAGGAATAAAAGTAACACCATATACTTTGTGGACATTACTAAATAAGCATTACTCTCATAACTGTTTGAGAAGAATTTGAAATGAAGCATCTTTTTATTCGATATTTTGTTTTGTCAGTCCGAATAATATAGGAGTACGAGGAGATGTACATTCGAATTTCACTTCTCTGTTCTTTCATCACTCTTCATCCAAATTCTGTTTTAACTATGAAGTAATCAAGATTTTCTTACCAAAATGAAGTAATCTCTCATGATTTCTCAATTTATTACTTTTATTTTACTTTTTTACGTAACGTAGAGTTTTGTTTGTTTGTTATTCGTGCTCCTATTGCATTCATTTCCATTCCCACTTCCCAATGCATTGTCTAATGTTTTTATTGTCATCATCGTTTTGGTTGCCATAGTAATACCAGAACATATTAATAATCATTAAAGATGGAATTTTCTTATTTTATATTTTCTATGTTTGCATATCATATTGTTTTTATTTAGATCCTAACTGTACTGTTACAATATCTGTGTTGTCGAACTAGCTATTGATAATTAAATACTTTGTTGTCAAACTATTTCTTAATATAAAACAAATTGAAAGGGTAGCATTCATATATTTTGATAACTAATAGTAATAAAAATGAAGGTTAAAAAAAGGTTTAAATAGTGTTACATTTGTTTTTAGGGTCACCGACAGTGAGAAGATGATGAAAGGTGAACAGTGAAGACAAAAGAGTCTTTTTTTTTTTTTAATTTATTTTATATATTTGTTTTGGAAGTGGAGAAGTAATTAAAAAAATAAGAAAAAGCAAAAACCAGTACAGTGTAGAAGTTCAGTTACCCTTCTTACCCACACTAACATCACACAAAATTCACATTTTAGAACAGAGGACTCTGTTTTTCTCTAATCACCACCATGCCCCGTTCAGCTTCCAAACCTTACGATTGCGTCAAAGGAACATGGCACACTCAGATACACCAACCCATTCGAGGAACCCTTATTCAAGAAATTTTCAGGTCCTTTTCTTCTCCCACTCACACTTCTTCTTCCTCTAATTTCTAACCTTCATTTTTTATTTTATAGGGTTGTGAACGAGATACATAGCTCTTCCACTAAGAAGAAAAAAGAGTATCAAGAGAAGCTCCCCGTTGTTGTCCTCAAAGCAGAGGAAATTGTTTACTCCAAAGCTAATTCCGAGGTAACCAAACCAACGTTGTTCCTTTTTTGTTTCAAAAAGGAAAACGCAGAAATTATTTGAGGGTTTCTATTTTTTGCGGGCGCTGCAAAGAAAAACATCTTACGATGGTGTTGAATCAATAGTGGTCGTGATAATAATTGGAATTGTTTTCTTGGGCAGGTGGAATACATGGACCTTTCAACTCTTTTGGACAGAACCAATGCTGCCATTGATACAATAATTCGATGCGATGAGCACACACAAACTGGAGAGTATCTGCGACCTTGCATCGAAGGTATTTTTTACTTTAATCAACGCTCACATCAAATAGAAAAAGTCGAAGGTTTCGACTTTTGTTCATCACCTTTTAAATAAAAAGGGAACAAATGCTTTCGCATGCGATGAGAGAACAGAAAACTTACCATAAGGATTTATCTCTTTTCTTTTAGCACCAAAGGGAGGATGTGCACTTGCCAAGTACTGTAAATTTAAGCAGTGTAAAGGATTTTTTTTTTTGAACACTTTTTTTCGAATGAAGTTAGAAGGAGTTTTTTAAAGAAAGGAAAGTAAAGAAGTGTGAAAGATTATCTCTTTGCCTTGCTTCTTTGGTTTATCTCCAATGTAATAAAATAATTCTTTAAATTGTGAAAGATTAGTAAAATAAAATAAGTCATCTAATTAGAAATCAGGGAATGCTGACCCTTAAGAAAGACTAACATTTTAAATTAAATAGAAGGATAAAAGTACTCTATGGGCATGTTTGGAAAGCCATGTCCTTTAACGGATTTTTACCATTCCAATGTAATAAGTAGAAGCCATGGAAGAGGTTCTTTCACTTGACAAATATGCAAACACATGTTTGTTTGAAAGAGTTTTTGTCAATTTCCAAAATTTGTTTAAGCAATAGTGACAATAGTTGGACATTAAAAGGAAGTTGTGAACGTCTCATTCTTGTTCTTTCTATTTTCTTTTACATCAAACAAGAGAAAAGAAAAATCGTCTTTTTAATTTCTATGTACTTTTTCTCATTCCTAACATCTAGAACAAATATTTTTTGCATTAGCTACTATTTAAGCAAGTTATTCTTCAGCTTCCTCATATCTCTGATTGGTGGTAATTGTTGCACACACGTGTTATGTGTACTTTTCCTTCTTCCATTGTTGTTATTATTATGGTTCAGCTGCTCTGAGTTTGGGGTGCTCTCTGACAAAAACCTCCTCGAAGAGTCAGCCCAACAGCCAACGTTGTTACCTAAATCGCAACACTGAAGAGGTTCGCAATCTCTTTCATGATCTCTCAATGAAATCGCAATATGTGTCTGAGCATGTAGCTTCAACCAGTAAAAAACAGTGCGTGGAACACCAAGCACCACCAAATTTGTTTTCAGTTTATCCTTTGTACTATGGTAACAACGTTCAACCCTACCAGCCTCAACATGGGTTCAACGTGTCACATGTATCTGTTTCTCACACCAGTGGACCTACCCCTGTTGTTGGTGCTGAGAATCCCCTAGCCCATAACTTCAATTCTTCAAGTGGGGGCTCCCAATCATTCATTTTCAATGGGAATTTGGCGAATCCATGCACAAACAAGTGTGATCTATCATTGAGGTTAGGACCATCTAACAGTGTACCATCCCCTAGTTTTGAAAATGGTCACATTCGGAAAACTGAAGTGAAAAGCAAGTTTAAGTGTTGGAAGCCCTTATAAGGAGAAATAAGTGTGAAACTTCAAGGGCATTTCCGTGAGAGTGCAACCAACGACAGTACAACCACAACGGTGGTTTTTAAGGTTTGTTTTCAGCTTTAGATTGGGTGTGTTCTAACTTTGAGAAACGGTGGTGGTCTCTCTGTAGACTAGACTTGTGTGTTAAAATTAATGCAAACTATGGTTTTATCATTATAATATCAGACATTGTATTTCTCTGTGTTGGGCTTTTGTTGAGTTGCTAAAATATCTGTTGAATGATATTTTTATGTGTCTCGAGATATTCAGAGAACATAATCAACGGATACCAGATATCGAATATATTTGAATGTTGAAATCTAATATTTAAATGAATGAGTGGAACCACCTTGTGAAAATGTATGGTTTAAATGTAGACACGAGTATTGGTGAAAAGACACAAATGAATCATTGTGTTTTTACATGAATGGCATGTTCCCTTTTTATTCATTTCCCATCACACTATTTAAACAAAGGGTTAGGTAGTGTAAATGTAGTTGGTATCGTGGTGGTACTTGTTTGTTGAAATATGAACTCGATGCTAAAATAATAATTCAAGTATAAGACAAACTTCAACCAAGTCTATAAGGTCTTATTTTGGGATATCTTCTGTAAGTTCATATCTCCGTCTATATAATATTAAAATTATATATATAAAAAAAAATGGAAACGTACATTTTATTTTTAGATGTAAAATAGAAAGAAACAAGAGAAATAGAGAGGAAAAGAATGAAGGAGGACAAATAAAGTGATAGATAGAAGAAGTTACAATAAAATTTGTAGAGCAAGATGTCCAAAATAGTTGGACAAAATGGTGTTAACTTTTGGACGGTAAAGAATCGATAAAAAAAGGGAAATGTTGTGGACAATTATATGGCATCTGCAGCGACATTTCTTTCGTTTTTCTAATTTAAACCCATTCAATTAATCAAAAATCGAAAGTATAACTGTTGTATCAACTAATGATGCTTTTATAATGTTCTTGATCTTCGATTTCAGTAAAATCAATAGCACGATTTTAATAGTTTAAAAGTTGTCACCAAAATAGAGGTACAGCCGCCAAAACTAAATTATTGTGAATTGCTCAAGGACAATCGTGGATATCTAATCTAAGATTGTTACATGACACATAATTTGATATGTCCAAGGTTTATAAGCATCAGTCCTACAACTACAAAGTTAGGAGGGTCTTCAATGTATCAGAATAATAATGTGATGATTATGCTTCTAATTCAATGTTCCACTTGATAAGAGAGACCACAAAGAATCAGTTGAAGTAACAGAAGAAGAAGAAGATGAAGAAGAGGAAGAGGAAGAAGAAGAAGAGCTATAATGAAAATCGATCTGCAATTGTCGATGAAGATAGGGGCTTGAAACACTCCATTTCTTCTCCTCTTTCTCCAGTTGCCAAACTGGTATAGCCGCAAGAAAGCGTTTAATAAACTCTTTACAACACTCTTTTCCACGACAAATTATCTCACGACTTTCTCCACTTTTTGCACTCTCAGCACCACTAGTTCCCTTTGAAGGCTCCTCTTTTGTCGTGTGTATTTTCTTATACATCAAACTCGAATCATCAAACTTCAATATGAATGCCTGTTGACACCCCTCAAAAAGTCGCTCCCCCAAAGAGTCAATGATGTAGTAAGCATCTTTTTCTACCTTCAACACAAAGAAATGATCGTTCCAACTCACTATGTAAATTCTTGGCTCGTGATCACCCACCTTCATCTTTATCTCGTCCCAAATTTCATCAAACGACATGGCTCCTTTTAAGCACTGAAACTTCTCAGGGGAGAAAAACCCCGTATACGATTTCTGAGGCAGAACAGCAAGAGGTCTTAGATTGGCTTCGATGATCGTCTCAAGGTCAAAATGTTTATCTGGGAAGAGCTTCGAGTAGTAGTCACTGTTACATAGCCTTCTCCATTCTGATGAACCTTGTGTGATGAGTTTCTCGAATTGCGCTCTTGTTGGCATACCGTAGTTGGAGTGAAGCCAATGGGCTATGAGTGCAACTAAAACCGTGCACGCACTCTCACCACAAGCTCTTTCACTCATTTGATCAAAGGAAGCAAAAAATACATTGGTTTTCAACTTTGCCTTCCCATCTCTACTTTTAATCTCCTTGTATTCCCAACTCCTTGCAGTGCCTTTCTGGTATACTTCATTTGGTTTCTGCATAAGTAAACAAAACCATTAGTAACTATCTAGTTGGTCAAAAAGGAGGGACCTTTACAAAATAAGAATGTAACACACCGTGAAAGGACCAGGATACGAGGTTTGAGCTTGTTGTTTGTCAGTGGGTGTCTGAAAGTTCCACCCATTGAGGCTTCTATTCCTCTGCAACCGAGTCTTTCTCTCTGAGGTTGTAAATCTCTCAGAACCCTTTGTGAGAGTTGGCCGTGTGTTGTGGGTTCCACTGTTGTTGCTAGCACTGCTTGTGTTGGAATCGTTGGATGAGTCGTCCGAGTCAAAAATGGGGGATCTATCCGAGTCACAAGGACTGGTTTGTTTTGATTCGTCAATCTTGCCATTGTTTTTCTTTCCCAAGCTTGTGAAATGCTTTACTTTCTCTATAATCCCGTGTTTCTTCTTTGGCTGGACGCTGTTTTCAAAGGGTTTTGCTGTCACCGAGTCACCCTTAGAATTAGAATCTCTCAACTTCAATAACCTTACAGAGACCTGTTCAAAAGAGCAGCGCGGTGAGAAGTTGTATTTTGTCACCACATTTGTATAACCATTTTTGGTTAGATGAGGCTGCCAAATTCCTTTTTCAAACAATAATGAAGTGTTGTTCTCGACGTTTCACTTGTTACGGTCATACTCTATTCTTATTCAAACAAAATTAATGATATGTTGATGTCGTTACTTCTTTTTTTTTTTCATACAACGTAAAGATTAGAAAATGTGTACTGGTAGTATTTTTGACGCAGAAAAAACAGCCACAGACGTCTAAATTTAAAATAATAAAGATACAAAAGGAAAAGACAGAAGCCTCGCTAATCACGGTCAAATTACGTTATTCTAAAAGTGAGTTGCCACAGAAATGAGCAAGGAGAGTCACGAGTTGAAACAACAAAATAGGACATGACATGAGTGGTTTTGTTTGATGAGTTTGTATCCATCCAAGTAAAAATAGAAAATTTCAATGAAGGAACCAAGACTTTCATTCCACTTTTTGTGTGTGTGCTTATGAAAGGGGTTTGACTAAGAGGGGGCAAATAACACACATAATTAATTTTATTAATAATTAATAATTAGTAAAAAGAAAAGAACCAACAAGGAAAACGAGGTTGCAGCGTACCAAAAGGGTAGCTTCTATGCATAAACCATTGACCCTCAACTTGATTGGAAGCCTTCTTTGAAATTGATTATGAGAATTGGACTTCGTCTTCTTCTCCTCCCTCCCCACCAGCTCCGCCACCGCCACGCTCATTTCCGCTTTTCCGACCACCGTCATCTTCGCTTTCGCTTCTCCCCCACCGCCCTCACCCTGCATTTCATTTTTAAACATTATTTCCTCTTACATAAACAAAGACAAAAAATCAATTAATAAACAAATAAACAGAATATATATATATATATATATATATATATATATATATATATATATATATATATATATATATATATATATATATATAAATATTTTAA